>Ga0265293_10000543_pt1 | contig 89739 bp, 82 predicted proteins | sample Munlanlewell138R_FD_192505 | JGI IMG/M metagenome (GOLD analysis project Ga0265293, IMG submission 192505) | Leachate microbial communities from a municipal landfill in Southern Ontario, Canada - Leachate well 138R | ecosystem: Engineered > Solid waste > Landfill > Unclassified | place: Canada... | reverse complement strand
TTAAACCTACAACCTCAAATCTGTGCCATGGCTTGGCTTTTTTTGCTTTTAAGCCTGGGAAGGGTGCTTGGCTTGGTGCTACGGGCAGACACTGATTCCCTGACAAGTCAGGTCCCACACGGTATTGTGCTTCCTTGCAGTCATTGCGCGATTGGTTCTAACTCACCCAAAACCCTGTATTTTGGTAGGAGCTGGCCATGCCTGCGACAGCGGTGCGTCAGGCGGCGCTGTGGTTGCGTGCGTAATCTGCGGTCGGATGCATGGCATCCTCTTACATGTGGCGCGCCAACAAAAAACGCCCCATTGCTGTGTAGCCAATGGGGCGTTTTATTCATGGTGGATTAAAGCAATCTATTCCACACGACCACGCAGTGCAATGCTGGCTTCGAGCTTGGCAATAAACTCATCTAAACTCAATGAGCCCAAGTCCTTACCACAACGGGTACGCACAGCCACCTTCTGACTTTCTACTTCTTTATCGCCCACGACTAGCAAATAAGGCACTTTTTGTAGTGTGTGTTCACGGATTTTAAAGCCGATTTTCTCATTACGCAGATCAGTTTTGACGCGATAGCCTTTTCCACGCAAGGTCTTTTCAACCTGTTGCGCAAATTCACCCTGCTTCTCACTGATATTCATAATCACCGCCTGAGTTGGCGCTAGCCACGCAGGGAATGCACCTTCGTAATGCTCGATTAAAATACCAATGAAACGCTCAAATGAGCCTAAAATTGCACGGTGTAACATTACTGGGTGCGCACGATTATTATCTTCGGTTACAAACTCAGCGCCTAAACGCACAGGCAAATTAAAGTCCAGTTGCAAAGTGCCGCACTGCCACACACGACCTAAACAGTCGCGCAAGGAAAATTCAATTTTCGGGCCATAGAACGCACCCTCGCCCGGCTGTAACTCATATTCCAAGCCAGCACTTTCTAAGGCTGCCTTTAATGCTGCTTCGGCCTTATCCCACTGCTCTTCCGAGCCGATACGCTGCTCTGGACGTGTCGATAACTTAAGCTCAATATTGTCAAAACCGAAATCAGCATATACCTGCTGGGTCAGACGGATAAAATCTGCCGACTCTTCCTGCATTTGATCTTCTGTACAGAAGATATGCGCATCATCCTGAGTAAAACCACGCACCCGCATAATGCCGTGTAACGCTCCCGAAGGCTCGTTACGGTGACAGGCACCAAACTCAGCTAAACGTAGTGGTAATTCGCGGTAACTTTTCAGCCCTTGGTTATACACCTGTACGTGACAGGGACAGTTCATCGGCTTAATGGCGTAGTCGCGCGCTTCTGACTCAGTAATAAACATATTGTCAGCATAGTTAGCCCAGTGGCCGGATTTTTCCCACAGGATGCGATCCACGATTTGCGGCGTGCGGATTTCTTGGTAGCCGTTATCGCTCTGCACTTTACGCATATATTGCTCAAGCACCTGATATAGCGTCCAGCCTTTGGGGTGCCAAAACACCATGCCCGCTGCTTCTTCTTGGGTATGGAACAGGTCAAGGCGCTTACCGAGCTTACGGTGATCGCGTTTTTCTGCCTCTTCAATTCGTTTAAGAAACTCAGCTAACTGCTTTTTATCTGCCCAAGCCGTGCCATAAACACGTTGCAACTGTTCATTTTGTGAATCGCCACGCCAGTAAGCACCGGAAAAACGGGTCAGTTTAAAGTGCTTTAAAAAGCGGGTGTTCGGCACGTGCGGACCACGGCACATGTCGACATATTCTTGGTGATAATACAGCCCCATTTCAGTTTCATCGGGCATATCTTCGATGAGTCGCAGTTTGTACTCTTCACCACGCTGCTCAAATACATCGATAACCTCGGCACGCGGGGTCAGCTTTTTGACTACATCATAATCTTGTGCAATCAATTCGCGCATGCGCTTATCAATGGCTTCTAAGTCTTCCGGATTAAACGGACGCTCAATGGCCACGTCATAGTAAAAACCATCATCAATGACAGGGCCGATGACCATTTTTGCTTCTGGGAAAAGCTGCTTTACCGCATGCCCGATTAAGTGCGCGCAGGAATGGCGAATAATCTCTAAACCTTCCTGATCCTTGGGCGTGATTATCTGCAACGTAGAATCTTCACTGATAACGTCGCAAGCATCTAACAATCGACCATTCACTCGTCCAGCCACCGTAGCTTTGGCTAAGCCGGAACCTATGGACTGAGCAATCTCTAAAATGGATACAGGATGTTCGTACGTACGCTGACTTCCGTCAGGAAGGGTAATAACGGGCATGGCGCCTCCTCTCCTAGTGGTGACCGCTACCAAAGGTCACTTGGGTTGGGATGAGCCAGTAAGAGCGGCCTGTCAGCACAGCGGTCATACAGTGACAGCAGGGATAACACCAAGCTAACAAACCGGATTCACTGGAAATCAAAATCACTAATAAAAAAGGTCGCATCAGCGACCTTTTTATATCAAATTTGGTAGGCACAATTGGATTCGAACCAACGACCCCCACCATGTCAAGGTGGTGCTCTAACCAGCTGAGCTATGTGCCTATATGGGGCGCAGATTATACTTGCAGCTATTTTTATGTCAATACAATTATCGTTTGCACCCTATAAAAACAAGCCTTTATCAAATAATTTCGCCTATTACTTCAGGAATTCCTGTTTCCTCGGCAACGACTTCGCGCAATCTATCCCAGTCGATATTAACCCTATCTTGCAATCCTTCATTGGCCAGCAACAACTGCATCACCATAGCGTGCTTATCGACCACCGATGGCTCACCATGATCATCCAGTGGCGTGTGCGCTTCTAGATACAACTGCTTGCCTTTGAAGCCCAGCTTGTAAGGCTCGTTAATAATACGCACTGCCTCACCAACCTGAACCAGACCAGCCAGCTCAAGCACGTTGTGGTTTAGCATGCGGAAACAGCCATGACTGACGCGCATACCGATACCGAATTTTTTGTTAGAGCCATGAATTAAATAACCCGGCAAAGCCAAAGTCATTTTATACGGCCCTAACGGGTTATCTGGCCCAGGCGGCACATAGGCTGGTAAAGGATCACCGGCTTCTTCATGTTCGCGCAAAATGGATTTAGGCGGTGTCCAACCCGGATTCGGGGTTTTCATTACAATGCGCGTATCACTGATAGGCGAGCTCCAGCCTTCGCGACCAATACCTAGCGGAAAGGTATATACAACAGGCTTGTCTTTTGGATAGTAATACAAGCGATACTCGGCCAAATTCATCACAATGCCGCTGCGCGCACCTGAGGGTAAAATATATTTTGACGGCAAGGTGATCTCGACACCTTCGCCGGGCAACCATGCATCTATATGCGGATTGGCTGCAACCATTTCTAGGTAGCCAAAATCGAGTGCTTTACCAATGTCGGCAAAAGTATCTTCGTGCAGTGCTACCCGTGTTCGCACCTCACCTACAATATCGCCATCCACCGGCAAGGGTAATTGCGCTGCGGAAACACTTTGCAGCATGCACATACCAAGCGTTACTTGAGTTACTACTTGTAAAATTCTCACCACAGACTAGCCCTTAAAAATAAAAAACAACTGTTCTCAAACAATAATTTTAGCTGCGCTACATTACCTTAAAGTTAAACAACAAAACAGCCGCCAAAGTACAACTAGTATTGCAAGCTAAATACCCTCTACTCACCCTAGTTAGCGCCTCTAAACAAAAATAGCCTCTAGCGCACCAGATCGATCGCCTTCTCTAGGATTCGCCAAGCATTGTCCAGCAAAATAGCTTGCGCTTGCTCAGTCGGGTGAATGCCATCGGCTTGAACCATGCCCGGCACGCCCCCCACACCCTCGAGGAAAAAATCCACCACAAGTACCGACTCTAGCTCAGCAACGTGCTGGAAGACCTGATAAAACCCCTCGGTGTAACGGGCTCCGTAATTAGGCGGGATGCGCATACCTAGCAGTATAACCTGTGCCTCCTGTTGTTTAGCGAGCTGCACCATAGCGCGAAGGTTGTCCTGCAGATTGGCCAGCGGCAAACCGCGCAGTCCATCATTGCCGCCCAACTCAATCACTACCAAACTAGGTTGATGCTGCTTCAGCAATGCCGGTAAGCGATTACGTCCACCTGCGCTGGTATCACCACTTATAGAAGCGTTAACAACCTGATAAGATAACCCACGCTCTGTTAAGCGCTGCTGTAATAAAGCTACCCAGCCACGCTCCATTTCAAGGCCGTAGGCTGCGCTAATACTGTCACCAACCACTAACAGCGTTTGTCCATAAACACTCGGCACAGCCCAAAACAGCAACCAAGTAAAAACCAGTAAGGAAAACTTACGCATCAGGAACCTCATGTCAGAATCTATTTTGCACGCAGAAAATCTTAGCAAGACTGTTTTGGTCGGCGGACAACCCCTGACTATTTTGCAGGAATTGTCATTAACCCTTAAACAAGGCGATAGTTTAGCCATTGTTGGCCGTTCTGGCTCGGGCAAATCCACTTTATTAGGTTTATTAGCCGGGCTTGATTTACCAAGCAGCGGCAAAGTTTATCTGGCCGGCAAATCACTTACCGAGCTTGATGAAGACCAGCGTGCTCTGGTGCGTGCCGAATACGTAGGTTTTGTATTCCAATCCTTTCAGCTGTTAGACAGCCTTAGCGCTTTAGAAAACGTGATGCTGCCGCTGGAACTTAAAAACCACAAGCAGGCGTGCCAACAAGCTACACGCTTATTACAACAGGTCGGCCTAGATACGCGCATAAACCACTATCCCCGCCAGCTGTCCGGCGGTGAACAACAGCGCGTCGCTATTGCCCGCGCCTTTGCTGCTGAGCCAAAAATCCTTTTTGCAGATGAGCCTACCGGTAATTTAGACAGTCAAACCGGTGAAGTTATTACTGAGCTGCTGTTTGAATTAAACCAAGCTCAGGGCACCACACTGGTGCTGGTTACCCATGATGAGCGCTTGGCGCAGCGTTGTGCGCGGCAAATTAAACTTGAGGGTGGCCGTCTGGTAGACAACGCATGAAAATACGCTTCTTGACCATCTTCAATCTCGCCATCAAACAAAGTCTGCGTGAGGTGCGCTCCCCCGAGCTGTACACCTTATTTTTTGCTTTAGTGGTCGCCGTTGCTAGCAGCAGCACCATCGCCCATTTTGCTGATCGCCTACATCAAGCCATGCAGCTCAGAGCCAGTGAGTTTTTAGCCGCGGACTTGGTGGTCAGTGGCAGCATTATTAGCAGTGAAAGCCTCATCGAGCAGGGTTTAGCGCTCGGATTAGAGACGGCACAAACAGTAAGCTTTGCCACTATGCTCAGCAGTAAAGAGGGCATGCACTTGGCGAGCATTAAAGCCGTCAATGAGCACTACCCACTGCGTGGCGCATTAAAATCCAGCACCCGGCTGGGCGGTATGGAGCACAGCGGCGGCCAACCGTCTCCCGGTGAGGTTTGGCTTGATGTGCAACTGTTTAACCTGCTCAGCATTCAACCCGGCGATACGCTAGAAATAGGTGCCGCTGAGTTAATTGCCAGTCATGTGCTGACGTACGAGCCCGACAGTGCTGGTGGTTTTTCAGCATTTACACCTAGAGTCATTATGAATATCGCGGATTTATCCGCCACTCAAGCGATTCAACCCGGCAGCCGCATTCATTACCGCCAACTTTGGCGCGGTGACGCACAAGCTTTAGCACGTTACAGCAAAGTTATAGAGTCACAATTGGCACCCCAACAAAAGATAGAACAACTTAGTGACGGTAATCCGCAACTTAACAATGCTTTGGAGCGTGCTCAGCAGTACTTAAACCTCGCCAGTCTGGCGGCTATTTTGCTGGCCAGTGTCAGTATCGCCTTGTCGGCCAGTAATTTTGCCAATAAACGCTATGACCATGCGGCTTTGCTGCGCTGTTTTGGCTTATCGCGCCAGCAAACTCTACTGTTATTTACCCTGCAGCTGTTATTACTGGGCTTGATTGCCAGTCTAGTCGGTATCGCGCTGGGTTGGCTTGGCCAGCAGACTCTATTTGGCCTGCTGGCTGACCTGCTTCCCGAAGATATTCCACCAGCCAGTGCACAAGCCAGCTTAACGGCCCTTTTGACCGGACTCATCAGCCTCTTTGGCTTTGGTTTACCACCACTGATCGCGCTAGGTCAGGTATCGCCACTCCGGGTGCTGCGCCGCGACTTACAGCCCATGCCCACTGCAGCTTGGTTGATTTACGCACTCGCAATAGCCGCTCTAGCACTAATTATGTGGCGCTTGAGTCTTGACTTGCGCCTTACGTTGATTATTTTATTCGGCGGCCTCGTTTTTGCTTTAATTTTAGGTGCTGGTATTTTGCTACTGCTGAAACGTTTAACCTCAGTTTTAGCCCAACGTAACCTCGCTTGGCGTTTAGGTTTAGGGCACTTACTACGCAAGCCTCTATTAGCAGCTGGTCAAATCCTGGCATTTGCTTTGATTATTTTCGCTATGGCCCTAGTAGTGCTTTTACGCTCTGAACTGCTGGATAACTGGCAACAACAGCTTCCCGAACAGGCGGCCAATCATTTTGCGTTTAATATCATGCCCCATGAAAAACCAGAGCTTGCACGCCAACTCCAGTTAGTCAGCCCACAAATTGCCGAGTTCTACCCTATGACTCCAGGGCGGCTTACTCATATTAATGATCAGCCTGTATTACAACGCTTAGCTCCCGACTCTCCAGCACTAACCACAGTGCAACGTGACCTTAACCTAACGTGGACAGAGCAAGTTCCCAAAGACAATCAGGTTACGGATGGACAGTGGTGGTCAACCACAAGCCCTAGCGATTTGATCGAGATTTCCGTGGAGCAAGAACTGGCTAAGCGTCTTAATTTGCAGCTTGGCGATACCGTAACTTTCAACCTAGGCGGGCAAGTCATTAGCAGCCGGGTAAGTAATTTTCGCTCTGTTGATTGGGGTAGCATGCAACCCAACTTCTTTGTTATTTTTTCACCTGAACGACTTGGCAATCTACCTTACACATGGATTACTAGTTTTTATCTGGCACCAGAAAAAAGCACCGAACTGCGCCAACTTAACCAGAACTTCCCTGCCGTCAGTCTGTTGCGAATTGAGGCGTTACTGGGTCAGTTGCGTGCAATTTTAGCTCAGGTGACCTTAGCGGTAGAATTTATTCTGTTATTTGTCTTGGCTGCTGGCATAACAGTATTGCTGGCTGGGGTACAGAGCACACTTGCCAGCCGCATCCTCCAAGGTGCCTTACTGCGTGCGCTAGGCACACAAAGACAACTGCTGCTCAAGGTAAACTTGTATGAGTTTTCCACCCTTGGACTGGCCAGTGGCGTGTTGGCTTGGCTGGGCTGCGAGCTAACCAGCTTTTTGCTGTACACCTATGTATTTAAACTCAGCTGGCAGCCACACCTGTGGTTATTATTACTGCCATTACTGGGTGCGGTATTGATTAATATTGCTGGACTGGTAGGAACTCGAAAAGTTTTAAAGAGCAGCCCGTTACGCATACTCAGAAGCCTCTAACAACCCTTCGGTTAAATGATGAGATTAAGCGCTGGCTAACGCCTGGCTGAGTTGCATCCTTTGCTCTGTATGCTCCGCACTCAACACTCCTAGACTAGTACCGGTGCATTTGGATAATGCCGGCACCGTCATATCAGCGTATTTTTTATAACGGCCTTTTTGTGTACCGTAATGCAATAAGTTCGCCGCAATCACTACATCCACATAATCAGGCTCTGGCTTACCTGTCTCACGCAACACCGCCTCATGCCAACGCGCCATTTGCACCAACTCACCGGCCATACCCCAATGCTTTAGCAGCATCGCACCCACATAGGGGTGCAAAATCAGCTCAAACTGCAAGCGCTCTAGCTTGGTAAGTTCTTCTTGTTGTAGCAAGAAATCACGCAAAGGTAATTTACCGATATCGTGTAACAGGCCACCTAATGCGGCAAGCTCTGCATCTAGATGTGAGTGCCGTGCAGCTAAGCTGTGACACAGCGTACTAATATGTAAACCACTGGCCACAAAGCCTTGTAAACGCGAAGTGTCTTTACTGCCACGCATGGTTTGTAAAATAGCCAGCTGAGTTACCAACGAGCGTACCAAATTAAACCCCAAACCCATTATTGCTTGTTTTAGTGCTGTGACCGGCCGACCGCGCTGCAAGGCCGAACTGTTAGCCACTTTGATTAAGCGCGCTGCTATAGCGGCATCCTTGGCCACCTCACGTTCCAACACAGTTACCGAGCAATTAGGATCTGCGGCCAACTCTCGCACCCGTATCGCCACCTCCGGCAATGAGGGTAAAATTAAGCGGTTGCTTAGAATATCTGACTCAATAGTTTTTAATAAATTTTGTGCACGCTCTTTCACGAGCCACCTCAACTAACAGCTTTACCAATCTCTTTTCACTGTTTAAAAACTCGACAGAGATGTTTTCTAGCCGCATACTTAATTACGTGATTAATTATAGGCTTAATCAAATTTGATAGCTATGAATAGGCCATTGACAAACACTGCCTGTTTGCCGAAAGTCATCTGTGCAGACCCAAGCAGTCATTAGCAATATCAGGAGTAGACATGCAGCTAAAACAATTATTAGTGGTGATTGATCCCACTGCTAAAAACTCACAACCTTCACTCGAGCGTGCCGCTTGGCTAGCTTCTCAGACAAAAGCCGCTGTTGAGCTACTTATTTGCGATCACAACCAAGCCTTAGAAGATGGCTTTTTTAGCGATAAAGATGCCCAGAAAAGAGCGCGCACGGCCTTACTTGCCGAGCGTCTTGACTGGTTGGATACGCTCGCTGCTCCATTGCGTGAGCAAGGCATTGAGGTAACCACCAAAGCCCGCTGGGGTAAACCGCTGTACGCGGAAATCCTTAAGCATGTAGAAGAACTTAAGCCGGATCTGTTACTACGCAATGCAACTACCCATGGCACGCTGCATCGCCTGTTATTTAACAACACCAGCTGGCAGTTAATTCGTTTTTGTCCGGTTCCGCTTTGGTTAGTTCGTGACGGTGCATGGAATCCTAAAAATATTGCTACAGCGCTGGATCCCGTACACTCAGCAGACAAGCCTGCATCACTGGATCACAGCCTGATTAAAGCAGCTAATTTCTTGGGCGAGCAGCTCAACATGCAGACGTACTTTGTGCACAGCTACAACCCGCTGCCAAGATCCTTGGTTTTTGAAGCTGAGCTAGTGGTTTCTTATGATTCCTATTTAGAAGGTACAGAGTTGCGCCACAAACAAGCCTTTAGTGATTTGCTAAAACAGCATGATATTAAGAATGAGCAACAGTACTTGCTAAGAGGTGTTACTGAAGAAGCGATCCCGCAATTTGTCAAAAACGAACATATTGACTTACTCGTGATGGGCGCTATTTCACGCGGCAATATTGAAAATGCGCTGATTGGCAATACAGCAGAGCGTGTTTTAGAAAGCTCAGAATGTGATTTATTGGTTATTAAACCTGTTGCAAAATAACACACTCCCTCATTAAAAAAGCCGCTAAACAGCGGCTTTTTTATGTACCAATTCTTTAGCGGGTGTCTTGTTTGCGCAATTCTGTCACCTGCTCTCCTTTGATACCCCAGTTATCCGTATTGACCTCATCGATCACTACCACTGTAGTCGCTGGATTTTTATTGAGCACTGTTTGCAAAAGCTCAGTTACGCCTTTGATAAGCGCAGCTTTTTGCTCCTTAGTGACACCTTCATCGGTGATTTTAATATTTACATATGGCATGTCATTTGTCCTATAAACCTATGCGCAACAAAATCTGTTGCGCCCTGATTGTTTGGCAGCATACAGGGCTTTGTCTGCTGCTTGCAACAAGGCTTGTTTATCCATATCCAGAGTCGGTATCAGCGTAGCAATGCCAATACTAATAGTAACCATGTTAGAAACTGTTGATTGCTCATGAGCAAGTTCCAATTGCGCAACCGCATCGCTTAGCCTCCGAGCAATGTCCTGCGCTTCTTGCAAATCTGTATTGGGTAACAAGCACACAAACTCTTCACCGCCATAACGCGCCACTAAATCTTGCGAGCGAGGCAGCTCTCGTCTTAAGGTGCTGGCTATGACTTGCAAGCACTCGTCACCCTTCTGATGCCCGTAAAAATCGTTATATTGTTTGAAAAAATCCAGATCAATCATCAGCAGACTTAAGGGCAAATTATCACGTGTATAACGCGTCCATATAGCACTAAGCACACGGTCAAAGCGTCTTCTGTTGGCAACCTGCGTCAAACCATCAACAAAAGCTAGTGAGCGTAGATACTCACTTTTATCTTGCAGTTGCTGATTTAACTGTTCAAGTTCAAGGTTTTTTTCATGTATATCCTGCACGGCCTTCGCCGCTACTAGCCGAATAAGATTGCGCCGACGCTGAGATAAAAACAACCCTGGAATACTAATAATAATTAGCGTGGCATAAAGTCCAACATTCAGATAAGCATCATTGTAGCGATAACTATAGAGCACCTGCACATCCCTACTTACGCCAACTAGCAGCCCCATATCCATATACAGCTCGGGCGGATTAACGGTATGCAGCGCTATCATGCGCTGCTCACTTTCCGTGGCAAACCTCGCCTCCTGCACAGTCAACAATTCACCTGTGTTCAAATGCTTAGAGTAAATAGGTTCTAACACGCTGGACTCAAGACCAAGCCCGCCCTTGCGTTCAGGAACCAACAAAAAAAGCAGTCCCTCTCCATAGGCAACAGAGGCTCTTGCATCTTCGGCATAAAGTACCGACCCCAACAGCTCAATTATTGTTTGTGGGTCAAGAATGGTAACAATGACACCATTAAACCGCCCTTCCAGATCCGGCAGCATTGTCGACACTGCAATAGTCAACGCATTAATTTCATTTTTAAATGGCGGGCTAATATAAAACTTATCTAAATCAGGCTCACGCTTGGCACTTTGAAAATACTCATGCTCACCGAAGTTTCTGCCCAAGAGCCACGGTTCACTCGCTTCGATAACAGCGCCTTGTTTATCCAGCACCATCATTAACCAAACACTGGAGATACTTTCAGCAAAGCCCTGCAACCGCTTACGTACATACATACCACGTTCTTCCTGATGAACTTGGCCGTCTATAATTTCATTACGAACATTGACTTGTGCATTACGTATGGAAGTTAGCTGTTCGGTAATTGTCCCTTGAACAATTTTAACCTGTGTCTTTAACTGGCTTTTTTCACGCTCTGTTGTGGCACTGTACTCAGCTATTAGCGTAAAAAAAATAAAAACACCGAATATTGCCAATCCTGCTATTAATAAAAACCATTCGACCGCATACGCCCGAACGTAGCCTGACTTTCGAATGGCATTGAATCTTCTGTAAAGGCTCTCACGCATATTGATCAACCACAGCACAATCCCTTGTCTTGCTGTAAAAGTTAAAGGGAACCGCCTGCAAAACTATGCGTACCGCAGAAGCTAATAAAGACTGCTTGTTTTATCTGGTTTAACAGCATTAACCCAGACAGCAAATGAAGTAAATTAATTTTTAGTATTAGACGACTGTAAGAAGTTCAATATTTTTTAATTGTTGTAAAGAAGAAAAATAGCGTGTCTGGCTCGTTAGCGGATCAATAAACTCTAAACTACGTGCTAACAGTTGCAGCGGTTGTTGGTAGTTATCTTGCTTAGTTGTTGTTAACTGCGGATAAAAATCATCACCCACTATAGGCGCTCCCAGACTGGCCAAATGCACGCGCAACTGATGTTTACGCCCGGTAACCGGATACAGTGCATAGTGCCAACTGGTTTGCCCCTGCTTCAGCACCTCAATGCGTGTCTGGCTATTGGGCGCTCCAGACACTTCACGCATTAAAAAAAAGCACTCAGTATCGGCTTGCAGACGGCTGCAGTGGGTATAAGGAAAAACCAGTTTAGGCAAAGGCGGCGCAATAGCTTCGTAGGTTTTCTTAACTGTTTGTTCACGAAACAACCGCTGGTAGGCATCACGGTCTTGTCGGCGTTTAATTAACATCAACACCCCTGCTGTGAGTCGATCTAGCCGATGCGCGGCTACCAGATCCGGCAATTGCAAGCGCCGCTGCAAACGGCGTAACACGCTTTGCTCCACATAGTTTCCGACCGGTGCCGTCGCTAAAAAGTGCGGCTTATCCACCACCAGCAGATGTTCGTCTTCAAACAAAATCTGCTCTTGAAAAGGCACTGGCGGCTCTGCCGGTAACTCACGGAAATAATACACCGTCGCACCAGCAATAAAAGGCGCGTGCAAAGCTAGCGGCTGATAGTGCTCGTTAAGGATTTTTTGCTGCTTAAAGCGCTCTCGCCACACATCGGAGCCGATATGAACAAAACGTTGGCATAGGTACTCCAGCACCGTCGACCAATGACCCACAGGCAATCGAATGCGGCTCGCTCCCAGTGGTTTGTTGGCCATAATTTAGTGTAGCGTATGCTGTTCAGTGTCTGCTAAGTCTTCGTCTTCTTCAACAAAGTCTTCTGCCGCCAACTGCCCTGCCGTTTGCAAGCCCGCATGAAACATGGACTTTGCCACATCAATATACTTGCCTTTTAAAAACTCACGCGCTTCTTTGGAAAACGTCAGAGTAACCATAGGCGGCTCTTCTTCTGAGCGGCGCAAAATAATGCGTCCATCGGGTAATTCAACAATTTCTAAAAATTCTTTTGACATAAACTTCCAATCTAAGGCATTCACTCGACTGCCATTGCGACCTAACGCTCGTAAAAGGAGTGGTATTGTACGCTAATGGCAATTAATTTCGACCGTTGAGCCGCAAAACCTGAAACAGATACCAACGCCATGCTTTCACCGTTTGTAGCCTGCGCTGGAAGGTAGAGTCTGTGCTCAGGCCATTGTTGAGCCTTGACTTAGCGTTGATGAATGGGTTTTCCGCATGCAGATGTGCGTTAAAAATATCATTGGAGAAGGCGGTTTGTGCAATATAAAAAACGCGCTCTTGCTCGGTTAACTCGAGCATCTGATGACCTCTTGGCGTTAAGCTAAAATAACCCTCAGCGCACTTAAACACTAACCCAAGCCAAATTAGCGCATTTAAATAATAATCCCATTGCCGCGGTACTAGCGCGTAATCAGCAAACAGCTCCTCTTTGCTGTATTGCACCTCGGCTGCCATGCTTAACAGCAGGTTTAACAAGGTGTCCATGCTGTCCGCCTGTGGGAAAGGCGCACCGAAACCGGTCAGCATAGGATTAATGGGTGTATTAAATAACTGCTGCGGATTCAGCAGCATCGGCTGCTCTAGCTTAAACAGTCGATAACCCACGTAATTAATCTGAGGAATACCGTTGTAATAGGTAAAGGGCAAAAAATGAAACAAACCGCCCGTCTCATAAAACATCAAATAAGTAACCACAGGCTTGCGCAATAATGCACTGTAGTTTAGCTGTGGATAAAGGAGCTGCCTGAGGTTCATGTTGTTGGCAAAACCCATTTTCGCCTCAATCAACAAGAGTCGCTCATGACTCTCATAGCCGCCATCAACTTCTAATTGCACGCCAGCGATTGGGTATTCAATTCTGTGGCCATTGCTATCCGCTAAAGCAAACGCAAAATTGGTCGAGTAACTGCGACCGCGCACCGTTAAATGCAAGTACTGCACCTGCTCCAGCTCATGCAGCATGCCCGAGGCATAGGCTGCATCGAGGGCTTTTGACTCGCTGGTAATATGTGTTGCAGCTAGGCTATGCAGGTAGTTGGGCAGTGCAAAGGTTTTATCAATGGCTTTATCCTGCAGCCAATCAGTATCTATATCAATAAAGGGATGGGTGCGCGCCAATCTATACTGCTTATTCACAATAGCTAACACTGAAATGCTTAGCTGTTTTAAAATCTTGGGCTGCTGCTCAAGAAAATCAATTTTGCACATCAAGCGTGGTTCACGATAGTGCTTCAGCACGCTCGATTGAACATCACAAAAGCCATATCTGTCGATGCACTGCAGCACCGCCGGATTTTCCTGTAAAAAATCGTGCCAAGCAACGTCGTTAAGGGTATCGGTCATCAATAATTACGCACAATAAGTTCAGTGACCTTGCCACGCCCAGAGGCTTTGCTGTTCACCGCACGACTGGCTTGCACCTCAACAATCTGATACTCCTGATACAGCTCATAAATCAGAGGAGCTGCGGAGTTGGACAGTATAAATTTCGCACCAATAGCATCTATGTAATCACAGAGCTCTTTTAATCGCTGTTGCATGCTGTGGTCAAAACCCTGATCCGTATAGGAGGTAAAATTAGCGGTTGCAGAAACGGGCGCGTAGGGCGGATCAAAATACACAAAAGCATCTGCGCTTAATAACGGTCTGATAGCGTCAAAATCACCCTGCATGAGCCGCACATGCTGTAAAAATGCTGAGCACGCATAGATGGTTTCAGAATCAACAATAGTCGGATTCGCGTAGCGACCAAAAGGCACATTATGCTGACCTTTGGAGTTCACTCGATATAGGCCGTTGTAGCCAGTTTTATTGAGGTAAATGAAACGGCTAGCGCGCGTTACTGCTGTGCGACGATTAAAATTATCTTGACGATCCAGCGCACGTTGCTCGTAATAATAGGTTTCTGTGTTGCGATGCTTGGCCAGACTGGCAAGCAACTGCCGCGGCTTGTCCCTCACCACCTGGTAAACATTAATTAACTCAGCATTGTAGTCATTAATGGTGATGCTGCGTAACTCTTGTGGTTCAAGGGTCCACAGCAAAGCACCACCCCCAATAAAGGGCTCAAAATAATCCGTTATTTTCTCTGGCAAATACCTTTGCAACTCAGGTAATAGCTGCCGCTTGCCTCCCACCCACTTGATAAAGGGTTTGGGGCGGACAGTCTCAAGTGGTGATACGTTCAAGGTCATAAATAAGGCAACAAACTAGCTTCTTTTAAACAGTAAAAACAAACCACCGCCGGAAATCCAGCGGTGGCGTATCACGAGTGATTGAGTGTGTGCGGCAAGTAACTCACCGTTCTAAACTCTACTTTTTCGGCTTGCGCTTGTCTTCTACCACCCATTTCTTGCCGTCATACAGTGCGCGCCAGCCAGAGGGTTTGCCCTCTATTTCAGACTGTACGTATTGCTCTTTAGCTTTACGGCTGTAACGTACCACGCTAGGTAAGCCATCGGGATCATGGGTTGGCGCGCTAAACAAGTAGCTGTATTTAACGTCAATCTCGTCTTTGTGCGGCAACAACTCGATCAGCAGGGGCGCACGGGTTTCGCGTTTTTTTGGAAACTGACTGGCAGCCAAAAATAAACCTGCCGCACCATCACGCAACACATAAGTATCATCCACTTTCTGACACTGCAGCTCCGGCATAGGCACAACATCCATTTTAGGTGGAGCGGCCTCACCGCTGGCTAAAAGCTTACGGGTGTTTTTACATTCAGTATTAGTACAGCCAAAAAACTTACCAAAACGACCGGTTTTTAGCTGCATTTCATTACCGCACTTATCGCACTCTAAGCTTGGACCTTCATAGCCCTTAATGCGGAACTGTCCCGCCTCGACTTCAAAGCCGGAGCAGTCTGGGTTGTTACCACAGATATGCAATTTGCGTGTTTCATCCAGCAAGTACGCATCCATTGCCGTACCACACTTGCCACAACGGCGTTTGTTACGTAACAGTAAAGACTCTGATTCACCTTCGTCATCTTCGGCAATTTCATTACCGGGCACAAGGTTCATCGTTGATTTGCAGCGCTCTTTGGGCGGCAAGCTATAACCTGAGCAACCCAAAAACACGCCAGTGGTTGCTGTGCGAATCATCATCGGACGACCACATTCTTTACAAGGAATATCGGTGAGCGTCGGAGCATTTTCACGCATGCCGGCTTCGGCACTGTCTGCCAACTCTAACTTACCCTTAAAGTCACCGTAGAACTCATCCAGCAGCTGTTTCCATACCAATTTACCATGTGCCACATCGTCAAGACGCTCTTCCATTTTTGCGGTAAAGCTATAATCCATCAAATTGGCAAAGCTTTCGCCTAGGCGCTCGGTAACGATATCGCCAATTTTTTCCGCATGGAAACGACGGTTTTTCAAAGTCACGTAACCGCGATCTTGAATCGTAGAAATAATCGCTGCATAGGTGGATGGACGACCAATGCCCTGTTTTTCCAGCTCTTTAACCAAACTTGCTTCACTAAAACGTGCAGGCGGTTTGGTAAAGTGTTGCGTCGGATCCAGTTTAACCAGTTTTAATGCTTCGCCCTTTTGCAAGTCCGGTAACACAGCATCTTCAGCGTTCTTACCCTGCGGCGGCAACACCTTGGTGTAACCATCGAATTTCAAAATACGCCCACGTACGCGCAGCTCGAACTCACCTGCCGCCACCGTAACGCTAGTCGACAAATATTCAGCCGCTGGCATCTGACAAGCAACAAATTGACGCCAAATCAAATCATAGAGACGCTCGGCATCACGCTCCATGCCTTTTAGCTCAGTAGGACGCACCGCCACATCCGAGGGGCGAATCGCTTCGTGCGCTTCTTGTGCACCTTCTTTGCTGCTGTAAAAATTAGGCTTGTCTAATAGGTATTTTTTGCCAAACTCATCTTCAATAAAGCCACGCACCATATCAATGGAATCGCTCGACAGGTTGGTCGAGTCGGTACGCATATAAGTGATGTAACCAGCCTCATACAAACGCTGGGCCATCATCATGGTTTTCTTTACGCCATAACCCAAACGTGTGCTGGCTGCTTGCTGCAAGGTTGAAGTAATAAAGGGCGCACTGGGACGACTGGAAGTAGGTTTGTCTTCGCGCTTAACCACCTGATAATCAGACTGCTTTAAGAAGGCTAAAGCTTTGTCGGTTTGCTCTTTGCTAACCGGGCGGAAGTTTTGTCCCGCCTCGCGTACCACTTCAAAGCGCGCACCCTGCTGTTTTGGATTGGTTAAATCCGCATGTACTTGCCAAAATTCTTCAGGAATAAAAGCGCGTATTTCTTTTTCCCGCTCAACCACTAGCTTAACGGCTACCGACTGCACACGTCCTGCAGATAAACCGCGAGCTACTTTTTTCCACAGCAGCGGTGACACCATAAAACCCACCACGCGGTCCAAAAACCTACGCGCTTGCTGAGCATTCACTTGATTCAGATTGAGCTGACCGGGTTCAGCAAAGGCATTTTCAATAGCTTTTTTGGTGATTTCATTAAACACGACTCGCTTAAAGCGGCTTTCATCACCGCCAATGGATTCGCGCAAGTGCCAAGCAATGGCTTCCCCTTCGCGGTCCAAGTCCGTTGCCAGATAGATAGTGTCGGCGTCTTTGGCAAGGCGTTTAAGTTCATCAACCACTTTTTCTTTGCCCGGCAGAATTTCATAACGCGCTTTCCAACCGTTTTCTGGATCTACTCCCATACGCTTGACCAACTGGCGTTGGGCGCGCTCTTGGGCACTGAGCTTTTCGTCGGTTTTTGCACGCTTGGTTGCCCCGCCACCACTTGTTGGCAAGTCGCGAATATGACCCACACTGGACTTCACCACATACTGGTTACCCAGATATTTGTTAATGGTCTTGGCCTTGGCCGGGGATTCCACAATAACCAGCGATTTACTCATTGCTTAGAAATTTCCCAAGATAAAAAAGATCGTGTTTGAAGAGGCTATATATAACTGAGCCCACCTTCTGGTCAAGCATTTGCGCTTACTTACCAGAAAAAGTGTAATTTTTAGGCTCTACACCTTAAAGACTTGCCTTGTTATTGTCCAATACTCAAAGCATTGCCAAGCATAATCAGCGCTAATCTGCCTAAAAACATGGACTCGCGTAACATTTTTATCAAAATCGCGTAAAACCTCGTACTTTTAGTGCGAGGATGGATAGCGAGGGCTGCGCAAGCAGCCTCTCAGCAGACTGCTAAAGCCTTTGCAGTAGAGGCTGGCACTGGTATTATATACAGTATGATAAAACACACCAAAACCTTAAAAGTTCGAGTGCGAGACAGGCATGTGCCTTTGCTTAATAGCATGGCAAAAAGCGTTAATTTCGTCTGGAACTTTGTTAATGAGTTAAGCTACCGTTCGATTAAAGAGCGTGGTGTGTTTTTGTCTGCTTATGATATGCACCCTTACACTAAGGGCGCGGGTAAAGAGCTGGGCTTGCACAGCCAGACCTTGCAGTGCATTGCCGGTGAGTACGTCACAAGGCGTAAGCAGTTCAAGAAGAGCCGTTTAAATTGGCGCAAATCAGGCGGTGTACGCCGCTCGCTGGGCTGGATTCCCGTCAACACAGGCGCGGCTCAATGGAAAAATGGGCAGGTCTACCATAATGGCCACTACTTTAAGGTGTGGGATAGCTACGGTTTGAGCCAGTACAGGTTTCGCACGGCCAGTTTCAATGAGGATGCTCGTGGCCGCTGGTACTTCAATGTGGTGGTGGATGTCGAAGTCGAGGCAGCCAAAGGCCAAGACCGTATCGGTATTGACCTTGGCTTGACCGACACAGCCACCTGTTCGGATGACACAAAGCTAGAAGCGGGACGCTTCTACCGTGGCCTTGAGGAAAAGCTGGCCATAGCGCAACGAGCCAGAAATAAAACCCAAGTCAAAACCATTCATGCGAAAATCGCCAATCGTAGAAAAGACGCATTGCATAAGTTCAGCCGTAAGCTGGTCAACCGCTGCGGTGAAATCTATGTGGGCAATGTCAGTAGTTTAAAACTCGTTAAAACCACAATGGCCAAGTCAGTGCTGGATGCTGGCTGGGGTCAATTAAAAACAATGCTGGACTATAAATGCGCTCACGCAGGTATTGTTTTTAAGGAAGTTAATGAGGCATACACCACCCAAACCTGTTCGAGTTGTGGCAGCTTGCCCGAATCGAGGCCGAAAGGTATCGCAGGGCTTGGAATAAGAGAATGGACGTGCAGCGGGTGTGGTGTCACCCACGATCGCGATGTTAATGCGGCACGAAACATTCTCGCGGTCGGGCATGGCCGTCTAGCAGTAGGAATCCCCGTCCTTTAGGACGGGGAGGATGTCAAAAGAAGTCTTAGGCTTGTTCCTGCTGAACACAGCTTTGAACGGCTTTGGGTATTAGTTGGCGTTGGGATAGCTCCATCACCGAAACATTGCATGCCGCTAGCTAGCACTGTTATGGGGTCACAGGTGCTTGTCCACATCCATGCTGCTATGGAGAATTCGGATTACAACGATCTTGGAGTCCACACCGGTTCGGTAAAAGATAATATGACTACCCTGAATGAATTTTTTGTACCCTGCCTTAATGTTTTTCGCATCACGGCCCATTTCCGGCTGGCGAGACAGCAGCTTAAAGGCATCATCCAGCTGCTTAAGGTATTTATCACGCTGGCGCTTGCCCCATTTTTCCGTGGTAAAGCGGCCAATATCAAGAAGGTCTTTCCGGGCAGCGGCTGTGAGTAAGTATGGGCGCATTAGCGAGCTTCGTTATCCAGTTCTGCAATAACGCTTTCAAGAGAATAATCCGCTATCCCGCTTTGCTCGCCTTCATCCAAGAGGCGCCGGAGGCGATCAAGCTTGCTCTCTGTTTCTTCAAGCAGACGCAGCCCAGCTCGGACTACCTCGCTCACAGAACCATAGCGGCCATTTTCAATCTGAGCCGCTATAAAGTCGTCAAAGTGGGGGCCCAGTGTGATGCTGGTGTTTCTAGCCATGAGAAACCTCCTGTACCAAATATTGGTATATTGTGCCAAGACACCCATAACAAGACAAGATAGACCGACGCGATAAAGTCGCGGTGTTATTCGCCGATCCGAAAATGTATTGCCTGCGCTGCTAACTGCTCATCCGGCATAGTAATTGTTTGCGGCAGCAATACTTTTGCCTGTACCTGTTCACTGTAGTGAATATCTAGCAGCTGTCCGCCCTGCTGTTCCAGCCAATAACGCAAGTATTGTTCTTGAGCAAAGTCGCAATTCACCAGCCACTCCTGCATAGCCACGGGCTTAACCAACTGTAACGCCTGCACTACACCGTCTGCTGCTTGCCCATAGGCGCGCATCAACCCGCCTGCACCTAACTTAATGCCGCCAAAATAACGCACTACTATCAACATTAGGTCACCGATATTCTTATGTTGCAGCACATTCAAGATAGGTTTACCTGCTGTGCCTGAGGGCTCACCATCATCATTGGCCGCCATGCTTGCAGCGTTATTAGGATCGCCAACCACATAAGCCCAGCAGTGATGACGCGCATCTGGGTAATCAATTTTAGCCTGCTCTAAAAAAGCCAGCGCCTGCTCACGCGAAGCACAGGGATACGCCAGCGCAATAAAGCGACTTTTTTTGATTTCCAAGGTAAAACTTGCGCTATTTTCAGCTTGCCAATAACTCATGGGAGAAGTTTTTTTGCTAATAATGGGTAACAAGCTTAGCTCAGCGCCACTAGCAGCGCAAAACAGCCATAAAAAAACCGGAGGTCCTGCCCCCGGTTTTTTATTTATCGACAGTTTGCCTATGTGAAAGCCTTTATACCCGCTCAAACACCGTGGTAATACCCTGCCCCAAGCCGATACACATGGTAGCTATACCAAGACGTCCATTGTTTTGCTTCATCACGTTCAGCAAAGTACCGGAGATACGCGCTCCGGAACAGCCAAAGGGGTGACCCAGGGCAATCGCGCCGCCATGCAGGTTAACTTTCTCGTCCATTTTATCGAGCAATTTAAGGTCTTTTAGTACCGGCAATGCTTGTGCGGCAAAGGCCTCGTTTAGCTCAAAGTAGTCAATGTCATCAATGGTCAAACCCGCTCGCTGCAATGCTTTTTTGGTTGCAGGTACTGGGCCATAACCCATAATTGCTGGGTCCACGCCGGCTACTGCCATAGCACGCACTACAGCCATAGGCTCGATACCCAGGTCTTTAGCACGCTGAGCCGACATCACAATCATGCAGGAGGCACCATCGGTGATTTGCGATGAAGTACCTGCCGTGACTGTACCGTCTTTAGGGTTAAAAGCCGGACGCAGTTTCGACAATCCTTCAACCGTAGTTTCTGGGCGAATGGTTTCATCGTAATCAAACATCTTCAGAAAGCCATTCTCGTCATAGCCTTCCATTGGGATAATCTCGTCTTTGAAGTTGCCCTCAACCGTGGCTTTGTGCGCCAAACGATGTGAACGCTCACCAAAAGCATCCTGCTGTTCACGGGTGATGCCGTGCATTTTGCCGAGCATCTCCGCCGTTAAGCCCATCATGCCCGAGGCTTTCGCCGCATAGAGCGACAAATGCGGGTTAGGGTCAACACCGTGCATCATACCCACGTGCCCCATGTGTTCCACACCACCGATAACAAACACATCGCCATTACCGGTTTGAATCGCTTGCACTGCGGTGTGCAATGCGCTCATGGAGGAGCCACACAATCGGCTGACGGTTTGTGCGCCACTCGTATGCGGGATCTGGGTTAGCAACGACGCCATGCGGGCAATGTTCCAGCCCTGTTCTAGGGTTTGGTTAACACAGCCCCAGATCACATCTTCTACTTCGGCAGGGTTAATCGCTTCATTGCGGTTTAGCAGACTGCTAATCAGGTGCGCCGACATGTTTTCAGCACGGGTATTACGGTGCATGCCGCCTTTGGAACGTCCCATGGGGGTACGGCCAAAATCGACAATAACTGCATCTCTAGGATTTAAACTCATGTTCTTTACTCCAGCTTCAACGTGTTGGCTATTAACCGAAAAAAGATTGACCGTTTTTAGCCATCTCGCGCAGCTTGTCAGTCGGCTGGTACAGCGCGCCCAACTCGGCATAGCTATCGGCTAAGGCGACAAATTCCGCCACACCCATAGTGTCGATATAGCGCAGTGCGCCACCACGGAACGGTGGAAAACCAATGCCGTAAATCAAGCCCATATCCGCTTCGGCTGCGGTTTCCACGATGCCATCTTCCAAACAACGTACGGTTTCTAGACACAGCGGGATCATCATCCAGTTAATAATGTCCTCGTCGGTTAGCTCGCGCTGTTCACGTACAATCGGCGCCAGCACACTGGCAATGGACTCATCTACCACTTTCTTCGGTTTGCCACGCTTATCGGTTTCATAAGCATAGAAGCCCTTGCCGTTTTTCTGACCTAAACGCTCGGCTTTATACAGCGCATCCACGGCGGTTTCCGCGTCTTCCTTCATGCGATCCGGGAAGCCTTCAGCCATCACATCACGGGCATGGTGCGCGGTATCAATCCCCACCACATCCATTAAATACGCCGGGCCCATGGGCCAGCCGAATCGCTCCATAAGCTTATCAATGCGGGTGAAGTCCACGCCTGCACTGACCAATTTGGCAAAGCCGCCAAAGTAAGGGAACAGCACACGGTTAACCAAGAAGCCTGGGCAGTCGTTGACCACAATAGGGTTCTTGCCCATTTTCTGTGCGTAAGCCACAGTGGTGGCCACTGCCTCGTCAGAACTGTGCTCACCACGTATCACTTCCACCAGTGGCATCATGTGTACTGGGTTGAAGAAGTGCATGCCGACAAAGTTTTGCGGACGCTTTAGGGCTTTAGCCAGATGGTTGATGGAAATGGTTGAGGTGTTGGACGCTAAGATGGTGTTTTCCCCGACCTGTTCTTCCACTTCAGCTAAAACGGCTTGCTTGACCTTGGGGTTTTCTACTACGGCTTCGACGACAATATCTACAGTGCCAAAGTCACCGTAAGAAGTCGTTGGGCGAATAGCATTTAGCGCCTTAGCCATCTCAAGGGGCTCAATGCGTTTGCGCTCTAAGCGTTTTACTAACAGCTTAGCTGCTTCATCTAAACCAAGCTGAATGCCCTCTTCACGAATATCCTTCATTAAAATAGGTGTGCCTTTGAGCGCCGACTGGTAGGCGATACCGCCACCCATGATGCCTGCACCTAACACTGCTGCCATATTCACTGGCTTAGCAACTTTCTCGTAGCCTTTGGCTTTACGCTTGAGTGCCTGGTCATTTAAAAACAATCCAATCAAGCTACTGGCTACAGTAGTCTTGGCTAGTTTAACAAAGCCAGCTGCTTCGATTGCCAAGGCTTTATCACGACCATGGTTAGCGGCTTTTTGCATGGTTTTAATTGCATCGACCGGTGCTGGGTAATGCGGACCTGCTTTACCTGCCACATAACCTTTGGCACTTTCAAAGCACATCATCTGCTCAATTGGGTTGAGCTTGAGTTTTTCCAGTTTCGGCTGACGTTTGGCTTCATAATCCAGTTCACCTGATATCGCACGCTTGGCTAAATCAAGCGCTGCATCCAACAGTTTATCCGCTGGCACCACCACATCGACTGCACCTACTTTCAGGGCTTCATCAGGACGCGCTTCTTTACCGGCAGCAATCCACTCAATGGCGTTATCAGCACCAATCAAGCGTGGTAAACGTACCGTACCGCCAAAGCCTGGGTAAATACCTAACTTCACCTCGGGTAAGCCAACCTTGGCTTTTTCCGACACTACTCGGTAATCGGCCGCCATGCACAGCTCAAAGCCACCACCCAAAGCGATACCATTAATAGCAACCACTGTAGGAACAGCCAAATCTTCAAAATCATTAAAAATCTGATTGATTTCTAAATTGGCGGCAATGAGCTCATCTTCTGGAAGCTGGAAGTTTTCGACAAATTCGGTGATATCTGCACCGACAATAAAGGTGTCTTTACCACTAGTGACGACTACCGCCTTGATGTTTGTATCTGCACGTACAGCGTCTACGGCAGCACGAAACTCGGTCAATGTAAGTCGATTAAATTTGTTTACGGATTCACCCTCTAGGTCGAACTTAAATTCGACAATGCCATCTTCTAGGGTATTCACCGTGATGGCTACGCCTGCGTAAATCATCAACTGCTCTCCACTATTATTATGAAAACTGACTGCCCTACAGCATGTAATCCAGCCAATTTATTTTAACCAACAAGCATTTCATACGCTCGTTTGATTTATAACTACACATTCTCGGAATTTTCGGTCTTTGTCAATTACTCATACGTGTTTTTATACTATCGATAGTCAAAGCCAAAACCAGTCTGTTGATTTTCAAGCATTTTAATGAGGCTTTATTTTCGCTCACAAAAAAATAAACAGATCCGCCAAGCATGCTTTACATCGGGCTGCGCAAAGACTATAAACAGGTAAAGAAGATCAACGGGGATTCCAGTATGGCTTACCAGCATATTTTGGTCGCTACAGACATGAGCGAAGATTGTCACTGCGTATTACGCAAAGCAATAGAACTGCAATCGAGTTTTAACAGCAAAATATCACTCATTCATGTGATTGAGCCTCTGTCCATGGCCTTTGGTGGCGATGTGCCGATGGATTTGAGTTTGCTACAAGAGCAGCAAAATGAACAAGCGCAAACAAGGCTTGGGGAATTGCAGAGTCAGTATTCGCAACTGGACACTGAGCACTGCTTTGTGCGCCATGGGCAAGCACGACAGGAAATTCACCAGTTAGCAGAAGAAGAAAACTGCGATCTGATTGTGGTTGGCAGTCACGGACGACACGGATTAGCACTGCTGTTTGGTTCAACCACCAGCGATCTGTTATCCCGTGCGCCCTGCGATATTCTTGCAGTCAGTATCAGACAAGAAAGCTAGAGTTGCCTTGCTTGCCAAATCTTTTGTGCCTGCGCAAAAGCTTGCTCACGCTCTTGCCCTAAACCACGCAGGCCCAAAGCGATGGTGGCGATAATGGCTTGCTCGCCATACAGATCACTGTCCTGCCCCTGCCAAAGCGCTAACAAACGCTGCGGCTCTAAGGTTGGCGCTTTGACTTGGCGCGCTATTTGCGCGGGCCACTCTTCATCCCATGCCTGCCCATCAGTTGCACCCATTAGGGTGTCAGTTGCTTCGGGACGTACTTCAATTTCGCCCCCATCGCCTTTAATCACTAACGAGCGCTGCCCCATCAAGACGTTGGCTTGCTGTTGGATAGGCTGATAACCCGGATGGAAAATACTTTGTAAAACACATTGCGCTTGCAAGGGGTTCAGCAAGCGTGCCAATGAGTGCACCGGTGAGCGCAAACCTAGGGTGTTACGCAGATCAATGCAGCGTTGCAAGCGCGGCATCCACTGCCCCAGCCCCATATAGGCCACATTCTGTTTATCCAGCGCCTGACTGACCTCATCCCAGCTATTGCAGCGGGGAATGCTCAAGGTTTCCAGCAAGTCTTCGGTATATAAGCGTCCAGCGGTATGCTGCCCACCGCCATGAATAAAAATCCGTACACCTGACTGTGCCAGAGCTTTAATCGCTAATAAATACCAAGGCAGTTGACGTTTTTTCCCCGCGTAGCTGGGCCAGTCCAAATCCACTTGGATTTTGGGTGCTTGCACGCGCTCCTGCACCGCCTGGGCAAAACCAGCCAACTCTTCGGCGGTTTCTTCTTTAAAGCGCAGCAGCATTAAAAAAGCACCCAGCTGAGTGTCTTCTATCTTGCCATCCAGCAGCATCCCCATAGCGGTATAAGCTTCTGCTCGAGTTAAGCCTCGAGATCCTTTTTGGCCCTTGCCTAAAATTCGAATGTAGGTCGCAAATGGGTGTTCATGCTGAGTCATTAATTTTCCTTATTATTTAAGCGCAGCGCACCAGCGCACCGCTCTAGAATTCTCTTATTGAGTAGTTGTTTAAAAACTAAAAACAGTTGGCTGGCTTAGGTAAACCCGCCAAACGGGCAGCCAATTTAGCTGGTGTGCCTTTAAACAGGCTGTTTAGGTACATGCTATTACCCACCTCTTTACCAAAACGCTGGGCTAAATACTTTACTAGCGCGCGATTAGGCGGTGATAAATCAAATTCTTGGTAAAAGTCGCGCAACGCATAGAGAACTAGCCAGTGCTCGGCTTGCAGCTCGATACCCTCCTGCTCCGCCAAAGCTTGTGCGACCTGCTCATCCCAATCAGCCAGCCTAACTAAACAAAGGTCTTCATCTAACTCAATGAGTCTTCCGCCCACTTGCAGTGCTTTTACCATGCCACCACCTTGGTATAGCTGGCACACAGGGCGACAAACTCTGGGTAATCCACACTCTTTGCCTGATTAAAAGACTCAAGCCCACGCGCTTGGACATCCTCAGCTAGCGCATACAGCCTGTGCGTTAAACCCAAGGGTTGACGTAAGGCATACACAGCATCGCCGCACAGCAGCACGGCATCCGTATCCGCAATCAATGCCTGACACGTCTTCACGTCAGCTAAGTGATTAATAATATGTAAACTGGTCATTAGAGGCTGAGTACCTGTTGATGCTGCTCAATAAGTTGCGCGATTTGCCCTGCATCCACCACTGACACCTCAAGCATCAAATCGGCTTCAGTTAAGCCGCGTTGCTCAAGACTGTGTTGCGCCACATAGAGCTTTTCTATGCCAAACATAGGTAAAGCACTGAGCTGTGCGGGCAGGTTTTTTTGTTCCAGCTGTTGCGGTTGCTGCTCGCCCACCAACTGCCAAACCCCTTCATCGAGCCACAGCATGCTCATCGGCAGATCAAAAGCGCCGCCCGACAAGGCAATATCCAAAGCTTCCCGCGCGGCCAAACCTGACCAAGGACTGCTGCGGCTAATCAACAACACCGAAACACTCATGCCTGCCCCCTAAAATGGACCAAGCGATCGGCCTGCTGGACGGCCTCATGCAACTGACCTAAACCTGAAAGCGCATAGCCTTGCGCTAAATTACTCGCCTGTAACTGATAGCGTTGCGCTTCACCCTCATCCACCACGCCGCGACGCAAAGCGGCAGCGATGCACACCACAGCGTCAAGCTGATGTTGTTGAATAAAGGCTTGCCATTGCTGGGCAATATTGGGTTCGTCTTGCGGATACACCAACAGCTTAGACGCTATGTGCACGGCTTCTTGATAGAAAAATACACGCTCAAGGCGATGCCCGGACTCAAGCAGCGCTTCTGCAAAACGCAGGGCTCGCCGCGTGGCAGGTGACTGCGGTGCTGAGGAGATAAGTAAGACAAATTTCATGATGGTTTTTAGGTGGAAAATAGAGGTGCAATACTAGCAGCAGCACTCATAAATGCCAAAAACATTCCCGCCAAGCTAGATGCTTGATGGCTTGCACCGAGTTTAATCGACCACCACTTTGCGCTCTTTCTCCCGCGAGCGGCTGTCTTGCAGACGCATAATCACCACGGCCACCAAGAGGATAAAGGGAATCGACGCCAAATTAAGGCCAAGCCAGCCTAACGCGTGTATTCCCTGTCCGGCAAACAGACTGCCCACCGCTGCAGCCGTAAAAACTAAAAACTCATTAATCCCCTGCACCTTGCCCTGCTCGGCTGGCTCGTAGGTGTAGGTCAACAGGTGCGTGCCGCCAATAAAAGTAAAGTTCCAGCCCACCCCCAGTAACAGCAATCCCGCCAAATAGTGCGCAAAGCTCTGCCCCAGCATGTGAATTACAATGCAGATAAGCAGCAACGCACAGCCCCATAAAATCACTATGCGCGAGCTAAAACGGCGGATCAAATGCCCGGTAAAAAACGAAGGCACAAACATACCTAACACATGCCACTGGATCACCGTAGTGATATCCGGAAATGGAAACTCATCATGCTGCATCGCCAAAGGCGTGGCGGTCATGAGTAGCACCATGATGCCGTATCCAATCGCACCTGCCGCAATGGCGGCAATCAAGATCGGCTGCTGAAACAGGGTACGGTAACTGCGCGGTGTTTCTGTGTGGTCGCGGGCTTTCGCCGGCGGTAAAGGCAAGAGCGCAATTAATACCAGCGCCAACGCATACAGGCCGGCCAAACCATAGAACGAGCCGACAAAGGGGCTGCCTGAATACCAGTGTTGCGCCCAGTCGGCCATGTTAGGCCCCAAGATAGCCGCCAGTACACCACCGGCCATCACCATACTGATGGCGCGAGAACGGTGGTTAGGAGCGCAGTCCAAGGCAGCAAAACGGTATTGCTGACTGGTACCAATCGCCACCCCAATCAACATAGTGCCCACGGCAAACAACCAAATATCACTGGCATGCAAGCCCTGCAATGCCACCCATGCCCCAAACAAGCCAATGCTGTTACCCAATAAAAAGCCAACTTTACGTCCCAAGCGTTGCATGATATGCGCAGCGGGCAAGGTGGCAGCAATCACTCCTAAGAACTGAAACGCCATCGGCAAGGTAATCTGCGCCGGATGGGTCGCCAGCTCCTTACCAATTAAGGCAGACACGGCGACCAGTAAGATATTTCCTGTGCCTAGCAACGCCTGTGCGATGGCTAAACCCCATACTGTAATAGGCACAATTGCCCTCCAAATTTGATCTGGATGAATTCTATACTTTTCAAATGATTCGTGTTGAGGTTTGGCTGGTGCCTGTGTGGGCACAAGTGCCCACCAGTGACTCTACTGCAGGTACTGATTGGCCTGTACCAAATGCTGCTCATCCAGCGCGCCAACCAAAGCCGCCAACTGCAGCTGATGCACAATTAAGGCCACCTTGGCGTTGAGTAAATCAATTTGCACGCGGGTGAGCTGGTTGTCCGCATCCAAGGCTTCAAGGGTGGTTTTATCACCCAGTTTCTGCCCTAGGCGGGTGGAATCGGCACGTAACTGGCTCGCCTGCAGTGCCTGTTGCAAGGCATCAACCTGCTGTGCACTGACCTGCACCGCATGCCAAGCAGCGCGGGTTTGCTGCTGCACCTGCTGACGTACGTTTTGCGCTTGCGCCAACTGCTGCTCGTGGTTGTAAAACGCTTCTTTACGCTTGGCGCTGCGATAACCACCGGTGAAAATCGGCACGTTAACCTGCAGGCCAACCATCCAGTCATCGGCCTTGTTCAAGGCTGAGCCATAACGGCCGCTACCATCGAGCTTTTCATGGCTTAAACGGCCCACCAAATCCAGTGTTGGGCTTTGCCAGCTGGAATAACTGGCAATCTCTTCTTGGGCGATATGTACCCCTTTGTCTTGCATCAGTACCGCTGGGTTCTGCTGTACAGCATCGGTTAGCCACTCCTGCAAAGCCGCTAACTCAGGCCTGTCGACTGGCGCGGCTAGGGGTAATCCCTGTAAGGCATCAGGCGCGGTTTGGGTTAAATCAAAAAAAGCCGCTTCGGCTAGCTGCTGCTGCATGCGCGCAGACAGCAATTGCGCCTCCAATGTACGAGCTTGTGCGGTGGCTTCGTAGCTGTCCGTCACTGGACGGTCCCCCACTTCAAAGCGCGCTTGAGTTTCTTGCTGCGCCGTGCTGGCCTGGGCGTATTGCTGCTCAAGTAGTTCGGTGGTTTGCCGGGCGACTAAGACATCAAAATAACGCTCAACCACCTTTAAAATCAGCTGTTGCTGTGCATGCTGCCATTGCAAATCCGACAACTCACTGGCCAAACGCAACTGACGACTTTGCGCCAAGCGTTCGCGACTGAGCAAGGGTTGTTTTAAACCGATTTCATAGGCGCGCAAGTCGCCCCCGGTGATGGAGTTATTAAACTCCACTTGATTATGCGTGCCCATGCCCGGCGCTGAAAAGTTAGCGCCTTGGCTGGTGCTCTTATGACCACCGCGCCCTGCTGTACCGCTGGCACCCAAGGTAGGCAGCCATAAACTACGCGCCTGCTGTGTTTGCGTTCATCCTGCCTCTGCAGCCGCCTGATCGGCGCGGTACTGCGGATCTTGCTGCACGGCGAGCTGCAATGTGCTTAACAAATCCAACGGCTGTGCACTGGCGGTGCCCTGCCATGCAGCTGCACAGAGGGCAAACGCCAAGCCGATTAAGCGTAGTTTTTTAGCTGCCATCATTTGCACCTTAACAACCCGGTTTTACACCTACTTTACGTAGAATGGTTTCCAGCAAGCACCACTTAGTCAGTCCGCTCTGGAAAATATTGGCGCCCACAAAAAGTGTGAAGGCTAAGAACCACTCATTCACAAAAATTGGGCTGGAAGGCACACCCAGCGCCAAAGTGAGCATGATAAAAACACCTGCAATCACACGTACAAGTTGCCATGAAGTCATTGTGTATCTCCTTGAGGAATAATGCGTTCAATTTTGTTGCGATAAGCTGCGTAATACAGCAAGGGAATCACCACCAAGGTGAGCAAGGTTGACACCAGCACACCAAAGATCAGTGAAATAGCAAGGCCGTTAAAGATAGGGTCATCCAGAATAAACAACGCCCCTAACATCGCTGCCAAACCCGTCAGCACAATGGGTTGCGCACGGATAATGGCGGAGTCCACCACGGCTTGTTCAATAGTGCGTCCTTTGGCAATTTCAAGATTAATAAAATCAACCAAAAGAATAGAGTTACGCACGATAATTCCTGCCAGCGCGATCATGCCGATCATGCTGGTAGCCGTAAATTGCTGCCCCAGCAAAGCATGCCCAGGCATGACACCAATAATGGTCAGCGGAATAGGCGCCATGATAATGAGCGGCGTTAAATAAGAGGAAAAGTGCGCCACCACCAACAGATAAATCAACAGAATGCCCACCGCATAGGCAGCGCCCATATCACGGAAGGTTTCATAGGTGATCTGCCACTCCCCGTCCCACTTCATTGCGTAGTTACGGTAGGGGTCGCTGGGCTGATTGATAAAGTACTCATCAATCGGCGTGCCCGCTGGGGTGATAATCTCGCCAATTTCTGCGCGTGACCAGAACATGCCGTACAACGGGCTATCAACCTTACCGGCCATATCCGCCGTCACAAAGTGCACGGGAAGCAGGTCTTTATGGAAAATTGGTTGCTCGCGCAAGGTGTCCGTAATCTGCACCAATTCTTCAATGGCAATCAGCGCACCGCTACGGCTACGTACTTTTAACTGCAACAGCGCATTCAAGTCACCGTGTAACTCAGGCTTTAATTGGATATAGGCCGAGGCCGGATACTTGCTGCCATCATGCAACCAAGCCGCATCCTCACCATGCAAACCCGCACGCAAGGTAGCGACAATATCCGCCTGTGCCACACCCAGCTGACTGGCTTTGCTGCGGTCAATAATCAATAGTTTACGCGGGGCATCAGCAATGGAGCTGTCGTCAATATCCACCACACCGTCCACGTTTCTCAACGCGGCTGCGACGGCATCTGCGACCTCACGACGACCTTCTGCCGTTGGCCCGTAGATTTCCGCCACAATGGGCGCTTGAACCGGTGGACCCGGGGGGACTTCAACCACTTTGACATTCGCGCCAAAAGCCTCGCCAATACGCTGCAACTCAGGACGCAAGCGCGTGGCAATCGCATGGCTTTGGTCTTTTCGCTCGGCTTTATCCACTAGATTGACCTGTAAATCACCGCTTTCACTGCCACTACGCAAATAATACTGGCGCACCAAACCGTTAAAGTTAATCGGCGAGGCGGTGCCAGCATAGCTTTGATAATTCACCACTTCCGGCACTGTGGACAGGTAAGCACCCAGCTCACCGAGCACCGCTGAGGTCTGCTCCAAGGGCGTGCCTGCGGGCATATCCACAATCACCTGAAACTCGGATTTGTTATCAAAGGGCAGCATTTTCAACAGCACCAAACCGGTTACCGGTAACGCCATCGAAATACCAATCAGCCCCATCACCACCAGACCCAGAAAGAAGCGATTGCGCGTGCCTTTCTTCGTATCCAAGAAGGGGGCGAAAATGCCATGGAATAAGCGCGATAAGAATGCCAGCAATTTCGCTGGCTTTTCAGTTGTCTGCTCGGCGCTGCTAGGCACGGCTTTTTTCAGCCACAACCGCGCCAACCAAGGCGTTAACGTAAAGGCAATCGCCAGTGACAACACCATCCCCATACTGGCGTTAATCGGAATCGGGCCCATATAGGGTCCCATCAAGCCAGATACAAAAGCCATCGGCAACAAAGCAGCAATCACGGTAAAGGTCGCTAGAATGGTGGGCCCACCCACTTCATCCACAGCTGGTGGGATAATTTGCAACAGGGTTTTCTCGGGGAAGAGTTTTTGGTGTCGGTGAATATTTTCCACCACCACAATGGCGTCATCCACCAAAATACCGATCGAGAAAATCAGTGCGAACAGGGATACTCGGTTCAGGGTAAAACCCCATGCCCAAGAAGCAAACAGCGTAGCGGCTAGGGTTAACCCTACGGCCACGCCTAAAATAGCCGCTTCACGGCGTCCCAAAGCAAAGAACACCAACGCCACAACAGACAGGGTGGCAAAAATGAGTTTTTGAATCAGCTGACGTGCTTTTTCGTTGGCAGTCGCCCCATAATCACGGGTTTCTACCACTTCCACATCCATGGGAATCAGGGTGTTTTGTAGCTCCGCCACACGTGCCATCACCGCTTCCGATACATCAATGGCGTTTTCACCCGGTTTTTTTGTTACCGTCAACGTCACCGCAGGAAACTCTTGCGCCTGCTCACCGGCACTGCCAAAACGTACATAGTTGCTCGGCGGCAACGGCCCTTCACTGACCTCAGCCACATCGCCGAGGAAAATGGCGCGGTCCTGATGCACACCCACCACTAGCTCGGCCACTTCGCGGGCATTGTTTAAAAAACGCCCTGCTTCAATTTGAATCGATTGGTTGCCACTAATCAGCTCACCACTGGGCAAACCCAGGTTGGCTGATTGCAGCGCCATGCGTAAATCATTCACGGTTAAGCCCACCGCGCTTAAACGCTCAGGCTCTAAATCAACCCGCACCACGCGCCCCGGCCCACCGATGGTGTCCACTTCACGCGTACCTGGTACACGTTTAAGCTCCACTTCAATACTGTGGGCAATGCGCTGCAGATCATAGGCGCCAAAATCAGGGTTGGTGTGATACAACGTCAACGCCACAATGGGCACATCATCAATCCCCATGGGACGCGTGATCGGCGGTAAAACACCCAAATCACGCGGTAACCAGCTTTCGTTAGAACGCAGCGTATCGTGCAGTTTGACCAAGGCATCATTGCGGGTAACGCCCACTTCAAATTGCACGGTAATCACCGACACACCCGGCTGTGAGGCAGACATTACATGCTCAACCCCTGCCATTTGTGATAACACCTGCTCGGCTGGGTTGGTGACCATGCTTTCAACATCACGCACCGCCGCACCCGGAAACGGAATAATCACGTTGGCCATGGTGACGTTAATTTGTGGCTCTTCTTCCTGTGGTGTCACCAAAATAGCGAACAAACCCATCAACAAGGCCAGCAAAGCCAGTAGCGGGGTAATTTGCGCTGCCTGAAATGCCGCGGCAATGCGGCCTGAAATACCTAAGGGACGCATGCTTACTCCTTGCTCAACACATGAGGATCAAGATACACCCACTCGCCTTCGCTTAAACCGCTCAGCACCTCGATCTCGTCACCTGTTTGCGCGCCTAAACGCACCTGCCGCAAAAGAGGTTTACCCTCTTGCGCGCTTTTGACATACACCGCGGTCAGCTCGGCGCGGCGAACCACCGCCTTGGCTGGGATAAATAATTTACTCTGCTGGGCAACCTGTGGGCGCTGCAACTGCACTTTAACGGACTGACCCGGCACTAAACCGGTATTGCCATTGCTAAGGGTTAAGCGCAAACGCACGCTTTGTGAGCTCGCATCCGCGGTAGGCAGGCGCTGTAAATTATTGACTGCCAGCACCTCTTGCCCGCGCTTTACTTTTACCTGCTCCAAGCTGAGGCTTTGCGCTGGCAAGGCACTCACAGGCACCGACACACCCACTCTTAACTGGGCTGGCTCAAACAAACTCAGCAGCGGCATGCCCGGCATCGCCATATCACCCTGCATAGCCGGCACATCAATGACCACTCCGGCATAAGGTGCACGTATTTCAAAAAAATCGGTTTGTACCTGTGCGGCTTGCACTTGCGCTTGGTGTGCTTTGAGTTGCGCGGCGGTGGCACGCTGCTCAGCCTCGATACGCTCTAACGCACCTTGGCTAATATAGTTTTGTTCGAAGAGCTTTTTCTGCCGTGCCAGTTCTTGGGTTAGCGCATGCAACTGTGCTCGGGCAGCATCGGCTTGCGCTTGTGCGGCGGCTTGCTGCTGACGCGCCTGACTGGCATCAATCTCGATTAACAGCTGCCCCGCCGTAACTCGGTCACCGGCTTTGACATGCACTTGCTTAATACTGCCTGCCACCTGAGCGGCCACACGGGTATCTGTCACCGCCTCGACTTGCCCTTCATACTCAGCACTGCTGGCCCAAGACGCACGCTTTACCTGCACCGCCGCAGAGCTCTGCGCTGATGCCCAACCGCTTATGACAAGACCCGCGAGCGCTAAAATAATTGCTAGTTTATTGTTCACCCGCACACTCTCCACAAATATATTTAATAAAAGATTAAACTATTATGTAACTAAGCTTGCAAACATGCAAGTATCTAACTATCTTAACTACAGCATTGTTTAACTTGAGAAATGTAATGGAAAAAATGAGTCCGCATGCGCTAGAACAAATAGCGGCTTACTTCAAAGCGTTATCCGATCCGACACGACTGCAAATTTTGCGCCTGTTAGGTGAAGGGCAATACAATGTCGGCGAGCTTGCTCAGCGTTGCAATTTCAGCTCAGCTAATATCTCTCGCCACCTATCCATTCTTAATCGCCACGGCTTGATTACCCGCCAATCACAGGGCACTCATGTGTTTTATCAGCTAACCGACGAGTCAACCTATGCACTCTGTGAGATGGTTTGTCAGATTATCGAACGGCAGATAACCGCACAAAAACAAGCCTTTGCTTAAACCTAGGCAGCTTCTGAATAACGACCTGCGTAGCTATCACTGCGTTAAAAACGTTATCTACCCGCCAAGCTATGGCGTAATGCCTGTAACTGCTGCTGCAACTGCGCGCTGGGAACTGGTACGTTGGCATACTCGATTTGCTCGTAGCTATGCACAAAATCCTCCAGCGCAATTTGCTGCTGCGGTGATAAATCTTCCTTAATACGTAACTGAAACGCACGCAATCCTTCCGCTGGATTACGAACACATTGGCGTTTGGCCAGTAAACGCTCAAACTGCCTGAGCAACCGCTGAGTTTCACTCAACCGTGTTTGCCAAGGTTTAAACAACCACAGCGATATAACAGCAAATAGCAGCGCAATCGCTATCACCAAGCTGACACCTATTTTCTGCCAGCTAATCTCACCCAGTAAACCTTTAAGCCAGTTTTGCTGGCGTTCAGCCTGATAGCCTAGAACATTTTTCTGCCAGTTATAGTTGAGGGTATCCCAACCTATTCTTAACTGATTAATCCAGCCGATGTGCCTGTAACTTAATGGCGAAAACAGCCCTGTATTCAAGCTTTCACCACGCAACGCTTCTTGCAAGCCTTGCTCGATACGCTCTGGCGCAACCTGAAACGTCGGGTCAACTCTGTGCCAGCCAAAACCCAAACGCCAATACTCAACCCATGAATGCGCATCATATTGGCGTACCTGCACATAGTTTTCCGTGCGATTAACCTCACCGCCCTGATAGCCTGTCACCACACGCGCCGGAATACCTGCTGCACGCAACACAAAGGCCATAGAGCTTGAATAGTGCTCACAAAAACCTGTTTGCGTGGCAAATAAAAACTCATCCACACTGTGTTTACCTAGGCGCGGTGGCTTTAGGGTATAAAAGTATTCTTCTTGGTTAAAGTGACGTAACACTGCTCGCACTAACGACTCGTCATCAGGATGACGCTGACGTAATTGTTGCGCCCATGCACGCGCCTGCGGATTCACATCACGCGGCAATTGTAAATAGAAGCGGTATTTTTCAGGACTCAACTTTGGCTCAGCCAACGCTTCAGGCCAAGCCTGAGCCTGATATAAATAAGTGCGATGTATGGGTGTATTATGCTGCAGACGAAAATCATTCATCAGTCGAATATCTTTTTGCTCTGTCTGGCTCACCGCCAAGCTGTACAACCAAGTCCGCGAGCTTGGCTGCATAATCACACTGTATTCCAGCATATCGCCCTGCGCCTGCCACTCTGGCGCGAGCAAATCAGAGGTCATGTTTTGCATATGCCATGTACGGCCATCAAAATACGGCAAAGTCAATGCGCGCCAATACAGCTGGTTTTGTGCCGGTATCTCACCCGCAAAGCTGGCACGAAAAACCAACTCTGATGACTGACTAAGCTCAGCAATATCGCCCGGTGACATATGGTCCGAAATACCGGTAACGCCTTTGTCCTTTGGCGCTGGTAAAACCCAGAGTGGGTCTAAACGCGGGAAAAACAAAAATAACAGCAGGGCCACAGGAATGGCTTGTAGCAAGATTGCAGCGGCTTGGGTTATCGTTTTACCTGGTCGCCCAGCCAAGACTGTTTGCTGCAGTCCAACCAGTGCCGCAAGTAACGCAGTGACAGACAACAGGCTATAACCAGCCGCGAGAATACTGTCATCGAACAAATAGCTGGTGACTACCGTAAAAAACCCAAGATAGATCAACACCAGCGCATCTCGCTTACTGCGCAGTTCGACCAGTTTCAGCACAAAGGCGGTCAACAGCAGCGCCACCCCAGCATCTAACCCTACAAGACTGCCGCGACTTAGATACACTGCAAAAGCTGCACTTACCATCATGGCCACTTTTACTATCGCCCTGGGAAACTGCATACGCATACGAAACACCTGTATGCGCCATGCGGCACAGACGAGCCACAAGCCGACAATCCACAAGGGCACATGCCACAACAAAGGAATTATCACTAACACTTGGGCAATCAATAGCCAAATTAAGCTGTTACGTGGAATACTGGGTTTAATCTTGTGCTTAGCCATGCCCGCCCCCAGCAAAGAGCGCCAAGGCAGTTAAACATTCTGCTTGATGTGCAACCCCTGTGCCCGGCCCGATAGTTTGCTCCAGCAGCTTCAGAGTAAAAGGGGTTTCTTGCTGGGTTAGTTTAAGAACCTGTGCACAGAGTACAGACAGGCGGTATTCAACATCACCGCCCAGCGAGGAAAAATCCAACTGCGCCTGTGCCCCCTTAAGTTCAGCAAACTGCTTAACCCACAAACCCTGCCCCTTCGACCAAACTTTCCAGTTTACTCGGCGTAAAGAATCGCCTTGCTGCCAAGCTTCCAACCCTTGGTAATCATCTACACCACGCCCAGCCGTTGCTAATCCCTCGACCTCATCCTCACCAGCAGCCACACCTGCCAATTCCAATGGTGCTGCTATAGGTTTAGGGTAAACAAGTACGCTTTGCGCTAAATCCACTTGGCTCCATGCCACCCAAATACCCAGCGGAAAGCGTGTTTCTACCCGAATACGCCCCGCGCTATGTTTGCCTCGACGTTTGACGGCCAAACTCAACTCAACCTGTTGTTCGGAATGTTTTGCCACATCCGTCATTAGCATTTTCTGTCGCGACCAACCCAGCCCGATAGCCTGATATGCGCGCCCAGTCGCTTGCAGGCGTATCGGAAACCGAGCATTTTCACCAGCAAAGCAGGCCTCAGTTGGCAAGCCAACCAGCTGTAAACCTGCCAAGTTACGCCATGTATGTAAAATGCTGAGTAAGCCCACAGAGGCCAACAAGAACGTTAACGCATAGGCGAGGCTGTTTTGATAATTAATCGCGACCATCAACATTAATAACAAGGCTGCTGCGAATGCATAGCCAGCTAAGGTGGGCACGATAAAGATATGTTTCTGCCCCAGCTTAACTCGAGTTTGTGCCGGCAAACGACGAGACCACCAAGCCGCAAGCCAATGACGCCAAGCGCTCATTAAAATACAGCTACTTCACTGAGCAGCCATTGCACTGCTGTGGTGCCTGTAGCGCCAGTACCCGCGGCTGCATGCGCTAGTCGATGTGCCACCACCTGTGGCAAAACACTCTGTACATCCTCCGGAATGACATAATCACGTCCAGCCAAAAACGCCCAAGCTTTAGCCGCTGATAACAACGCCAGTCCGCCACGCGGCGATAAGCCATAAACAAACTGTGCATTGGTGCGCGTGGCCTCTACTAGACGCAGAATATAACTCACTAGTGCGTCACTCACCTTTATTTCACTCACCTGTTTTTGCGCGCTCAGCAGCTCATCTTTTTCTATTTGCTGGGTTAACGAAGTCGCTTGCGGCCTTGTATCAGCATGCGTTAACAATGCACGCTCCGCTTCGGCATTGGGATATCCCAAAGACAGGCGCATTAAAAAACGATCAAGTTGAGATTCTGGCAAAGCAAAAGTGCCGCTCTGACAGATGGGGTTTTGGGTTGCAATCACGAAAAAAGGTTCCGGCAAAGGACGGGTTGCACCCTCGATGGTGACTTGCCGCTCCTCCATGGCTTCCAGCAACGCACTTTGGCTTTTGGGAGTAGCTCGATTGATTTCATCGGCCAGCAAAAGCTGAGTAAAAATAGGCCCTGGGTGAAACACAAACTGCCCTGTGCTGCGCTCAAAAACAGAAGTTCCTAAGATATCTCCGGGCAGTAAGTCGGAGGTGAATTGCACGCGCTGGTAACTAAGTCCCAGCACCTGCGCCAAAGCATGACTGAGGGTTGTTTTGCCCATCCCCGGCAAATCCTCAATCAGCAAGTGCCCTCGCGCCAATAAACACGCCATGGCCATGCGCACCTGATGCTCCTTACCCAGTAACACCTGATTAACGGCGTGCAGGCAATTTTCCAGCTTTCTTAACATCACCCCAACTCCTGTAACCTTTATTTTCCGTTATGAGTATAAACAAATTTCGTTTAACTTCATCGGGTGCGTGACATTGCATACCTCAGTTAAGCCACTAACGTCCTGCGCGCGATTCACTAATATAAAAACGTGCACGTTTGGCTTTGTGTTTACAGCTGGCAAACTTCTCAAATTGCTGCTGAGTTTTTGCCGTAGTCAGTAAAGCCAAAGCTTTGGAGTAGCTGACTGTACCAGCAAGCCCTTCCGCCTCAGCAAAGTTTAACTCCTTCCATGCTGCATCAATCTCATTACTACAGGCGGCACGATCATAGGTTTTACCTGCGCAACCTGCTAACAACAAAGTACTTAAAACCAGTCCTAAGCCAATTATGTTATTGAGTCTCATCTACTACTCCTTAAGCGTTCTTTTCTTTTTTTCTTGCTTGGACTCACTGATTAAAATCCACTCACTAAGCAAACTATAGGCTACTGCAAGCAAGGTTGGGCCTAAAAATAAACCCATAAAACCAAAGGCAATAAGTCCACCAAACACACCAATTAGAACCACAATTAAGGGTAAGTTCCCACCACGGCTAATCAAATAGGGTTTTAAAATATTATCAACACTACTAATAACCACAAACCCCCAAACAGCCATAAAAATAGCCATCGTATAGTTTTCTTGGAAAAACAACCAAGCTACAGCTGGCACCCACACCAAAGGAGGCCCCATGGGTATTAAACTCAACATAAAAGTTAGGCCAGATAACAGCAAAGCACCGGGCACGCCAGCAATCCAAAAACCAATAAAAGCCACTATCGCTTGTGCTGTTGCGGTACCTATCACGCCGTTGACCACGCGACGTACAGTGCCTGCTACCAGCTCTATATAGTAATCAGTACGTGCGCCCAATAATCTATGCACCAACGCGCGCACAAACAACGCAAGGCGTTCGCCATCACGATAAAAGAAAAACACTAAAAACAAACTCAGCGTGAGCTCTAACATACCGCCTGCAATACTGGCACTACGCCCCAACAGCCAGTTACCGAGCATTCCCATATAGGGCTTAACCGCAGAGAACAATACTGGGCCTTCTTCATCTAAAGTAGCCCACACCTCATGTAAGCGCTCTCCAAAGAAAGGCACACTTTGCAACCATTCAGGCTCTGGTGGCATGCCCGTGATACGCAGGTTTTTTATCATCTCAGTTCCATCACGGATGTAGTCCGCGATGTTAAAGCCGATCCAGAAAAAAGGAATAGCCACCAGCAATACCCAACCAGCTGTCAATATTGAAGCCGCTAAAGCAATATTTCCATTGAGCTTAGCGGTTAATAGACGCATCAAGGGCCAGCTAGCAAAAGCCACCACAGCTGCCCAAAAAAGTGCCGACATAAAGGGGGCTAACACCCACAAACAGGCACCTATCAAAGCCAGCAAAAGAATCTGCGTCAGTAAACGATCGCTGCTAATCATTGTTGCTCCTTGTTATTCAGAGGTTCCTTAATTATTATTTTTCTTAGCCACATCAAGAAGCTTGGCTATTGAATAAGCTGCAAGTAAAGTTTTGAGCTTTCAGCAGAATCAAGCTCTACACGATTGGCTTTTACTCCAGCCGCGATTAACTCTTCGTACCAAAGCGCTGCATTCTCGCCGCCGATAACCACTCTAAAAGCTGCGCTTTGATTAAGTGTACGCACAAGCAAAGCCAGCCATTGCGGCTCTGGCTCAGCAGGCAAATGAGTCAGCATTAGTTTTCCACCCTCGCGCAACTGACGCAGTAGCGTAGCTGGAGTTGGGCGTAAATCACTAGGCATAGAGTCAGTAGCCAGCTGCTCAAAATGTAACAAGGAACGTCCATTACCGCGCGTAATCGCATAGACAGTGATCAGTGAAGCGTCTTTTGGTTGAATAAAGGCAGCGTAACTCTGTTGCTCATCCGGCCCATACAGACGCGCAGTATCAAATACCGCATTAGCCCACAGATTGCTTGGCCCGCAATCCTTTCCTTCACACCAAAATAACATTTGCGCATCATGCTGTTCTAAATAGTCGCGTGCGGCCATAAAGGCATCACCTGCTGTATGTGTTGACGCTAACTGTACGGTTAAAACAGATTGTTGCCCGTGCAATAACACCTCGCCGGTATAACGCAAACGACCACTAATACGACGCACAGAACCCAGCGGATAAATCTTTTCTACAGCCTCCTGCTGCGAAGAGTTAATGACACGGGCATTTTGCAAAGGTGGTAGTGCTTGCAGTGACTCAAATAGAGTTTGTGCAGGCAAGACATGTGCAACAAGTAGCAGGCCCACACCTAACAACGCAGAAACAAGTTTAGTCATTATTTCACCAACATCGATTGCGCCGTACCGATGGAGTCTTCTTTGGGTTGCTGCGAGGGCGGTGTCTGCATACCCTTCTGTACTGCAGGCCGCTGCCCAACCGCCTCTAACCAGCGCTGTAAATGCTCCAAGCCTGCAACTGAAACACCAGCCCACTCATAGACTGATACCCAAGGGTAAGTCGCCATATCAGCAATGCTGTAATCACCAGCTAAATATTCTGCCTGCGACAAGCGCGTGTTGAGCACTTCATACAGACGGCGTGTCTCATTTTGATAACGCTCAATTGCAGCAGGGATTTTTTCTGGAAAATAACGATAAAAAACGTTGGCCTGTCCCTGCATAGGCCCAACCCCGCCCATCTGAAACATTAACCACTGCAGTGTTACAGAACGCTGCTTTGCATCAGTTGACAAAAACTGTCCCGTTTTTTCAGCCAAATACCAAAGAATCGCACCGGACTCAAACACTGCAAAATCACCATTATCACGATCAACAATTGCAGGAATTCGTCCATTCGGGTTAATGGCTAAAAACTCCGGTGCTTTTTGTTCTTTTTTATCAAAGGAAAGCACATGTAATTGATACTCAAGCGCCATCTCCTCTAAAGCAATAGAAGCCTTATGCCCATTAGGTGTTGCTGCCGTATATAAATCAATCATGTTTTATTCCTCTAGTTACTCGCTATTTAGCGGCTAAAAACTCAGCAAAGCACTCAGCTACAGCCTGCGCACCCTGGTCATCATCAAGATGCAGGTGGTGACCACCCAACACTCTGTGTATCACCATATTTTGTTTGTCCAAGGCATCCATAAAGCCCATAAACTCAGGCACACTAACCAGCAGGCCCTGCTCTGCCAAGACCAAGCTGACTGGGCACTGCAGTGCCTGCACGAAAGCCTGTGCATGCTTGATGGTCAAACGTAGTGGTGAAGGCAAGGTTAAGCGCACATCCGTATTCCAGCAATAACCGCCATCCACCGGACTCAGCCCCCGCGACACCAGTAACTGCGCTGCCAGCTGACTCACCGGCATAAAGCCACGCACGCGGGCCTGTACGGCTTGCTCTTCGGAGCTATAAACCGTTTTCTTTTTACTATGCACATCAATTTGCGCCAACAACGCTTCACCCAGTTTTTTCGGTGATTGCGCGGCCTCGCCGGTATCAGGCACCAAACCGTCAATCAATGCCAAGCGCTCAATACGCTCTGGCACTGCAGCAGCAACCAGCACACCGACAATGCCACCGAGCGAATGGCCTAAAATTGAAAATTTAGACCAACCTAACTCTTGGGTAGCCAACAAGGCATCCGTGGCAAAGTCCCATAATTGATAGCCTGCACCCGGAGCACGACGACCAGAAAAACCATGGCCTGCCATATCTAGGGCGACTATGCGCAAGCCTGGAAGCTTAGGTGCTAACAACTCAAAACTCATGGCATTATCAAGCCAGCCATGTAGGGCTAATACTGGAACACCGTCTTCTGGACCATATACACGAGCTGCGAGATCGATATGCGGTAATTGGATACGTATTTCTTTAGCTGGGTAGCTCATAGGCTCTCCTTCTTGTTAACTTTCTACATGTTGCACTGACAACAGTTTCATTGCTGCCGCCAGGCAATCCCCCTCTAACTGCACCACAGTTGCTGTTGCTAATGGCATTGAGTACTGCGTGCTACCGTCACAAAACCAGCCAACCAGATTTCCCAAGAGTGGCTGATGCCCTATTAATAACAAGCTATCCTCAGTATAGCTAGCCAAATAACGCTGCGCTTCGGCCACACTACTTTCTGGAGTTAGCCAAGGTACTATCTCGGGATCTTTGTGATAATTTACTGCTGGTAGAAAAATCTCAGCTGTTTGCCTCGCCCTAATATAGGGGCTGCATAAAACGTGCGTAAACCTGTTGCCGGCAACACTTTGCGCTGCCTCAACCACTTGCTTACGGCCCCGCTCTGTCAGTTGCCGTTCAGCATCTTTGCGCTGATAGGGCTGCGCCTCCCCATGACGTAACAACCAAAGTTTCATGCTTATTAACTACCCTGCTGTATCTGTTTGCTTGTGCTGCTGATAAGCCGCCTCGCCTTCAGCAGGGTTAGCTTGCGGCCAATCAGCCACCGGCCAAGGCTTTTCATCAGTGCTAAACACCTCAAAACGCCCTATTTGCAGCAAATACTGGCTTAACGAGTCACCGAAACTCATCAGATTTTGATGAGGCGCCGCATAAATCAAACGAAACACTAACTGCGCTAAAACCACTAACCCCAACAGAGGCACCGCTATCTGCCAAGCCAGCAAAAAAACCAGCATCCAGATAATACGAAAAATGATGGCTTCTCGAGCTAAACGCTTGGCTTGCTTATTCATGCTCATACTCCAAAACCCTCAATGGAAATAAAATCAACTTCGGTTTTAGGTTCGCCCAGCATCAAGCCACCCACCACCTGTTTCATGGTGTAGCCTTCAAATAACACTGCATGCAACCCCGTAACCAACGGCATATAAACGTCTAATTCTTCAGCTTTTTGCTTGAGCACCTTAATGGTGTGCACACCCTCAGCCACCTCACCTAGGCGCTCAACCGCTTGCTCTAAGCTCAAACCTTCACCCAAGGCATAGCCCACTTGATAATTACGACTTTTTACCGAACTGCAGGTCACCACCAGATCGCCCACACCGGCCAAACCCAAAAACGTCATCGGATTGGCGCCCAGTTTTACGGCAAAACGTGTCATTTCTGCTAATGCCCGAGTAATCAGCATGCTGCGAGTATTCTCACCCATACCCATAGCGGCAGCCATGCCAGCCATAATGGCATAGACATTTTTTAATGCCCCGCCCAGCTCAACACCAAAACGGTCCGTACTGGCATACACGCGGAACGTGTCGCCATGCAGCACTAATTGCACTTGTGCGCACAAATCAGCGTCTTCACTGGCAATCACGCTAGCGGTCAGCGCCTGTTCGGCAATCTCTCGCGCCAAATTAGGGCCCGACAGCACACCAATACGTGCCCGAGGAGCAATATCTTCCAAAATCTGGCTCATCAGTTTAAAGGTATCAGCCTCAATACCCTTGGTCGTGCTGATCAGTAGCTTGCTGCTCAGCACGTCCGCATAAGGCTCTAACACGGCGCGCAATGCTGTTGAAGGCAAAGCCACAAAAACTATATCGCAGGCGGCCAAACTCGCAGCCAAATCAGTAACCGGCTCGATACCATTAAGTAACGGTATATCTTTTAAATAGCGTGGATTTTTACCATGTTCACGCATATAAGCAGCTTGTTGCTCATCGCGCATCCACAACAAAACTCTCTGTTGATTGCCCGCTAACAAATTAGCGAGCGCAGTGCCAAAACTACCACCACCTAAAACGGCAATAGGCTTAGTTGCTGTCATTCATATTTCTCCCACCGCCCTATGGCGAATCCAAGCATTATAGAGATCTAGCCTGCCTTCACCAATCTATTTACCTGATACTTATACTGCATAAAAAAGCCCGGTATTCCTGCCGATAAAAAAACACATGACTCCAGCCAGTATAGTTTGCGGCCTTGTTACCTAGCTCAGCCCGGCAACAGCATCAACACCAAGGGTAAACTTAGCGCGGCCAACAACGTTTGCATGGTAATAATGCCCGCCATCAACTGGCTGTCGCCACCCATTTGTCGAGCTAAAATATAGGCACTCGGCGCCGTTGGTAAGGCAAAAAATATCACCACTAAAGCGCCAGCCAAAGCGGGCAACTGTAATAGCCAAGCAAGTAAACCGACCAAACACGGCAGCAGTAGCAATTTACCAACACTATTTAACAACAAGGCATGCCGCTCACCCAGCAAATAAGCCGGCTGCAAAGCAGCGCCTACGCAAAGCAAACCCAAGGGCAAACTAGCCGCACCCAGCATACTTAAAAACCTGTCGCTACCTAACGGCAGCCCCACCCCAGACAGGTTCAAAGCAATGCCAACAAAACAGGCCAAAATTAAAGGGTTTTTGAGTATCGGCAACAGTAACTGCCGTACACGTACCTCTTTGCCAGCGGCTAAAGCCCACACCGACAATAGATTCAGAATAGGTACTTTAATGGCTAGAATAATGGCAGCCAAAGCCAAGCCTTCCTTGCCAAATAAAGCAGCAACAACGGCCAAACCCAGGTAAGTATTAAAGCGCAGCGCCCCTTGCGCTAACACACCAAATCGCGCCGCTGGCCAGCTATAACGCTTACGTAAAAGCTGCAAAAAAAACCAAGCTAGTGCGATACTGATAACTATCAGCAACGCCATCTGCGGCAACTCGGAGCTAAAAAAAGGGGCTAGCGTTAAACTGCTGATCAAAAGTGCTGGAAACAAGAAAAAATAGTTTAGCTTTTCCGCACCAATCCAAAATTCCGCGCCGAACACCCGTAATTTTTGCAACACAAACCCGCTTACAATCAAAGCAAATATAGGCCATAACGCCAATAAAACACCCTGCATAACAGCCCCTATTTGTTCTACGCCTACATTTTTTCCTGCTCGATACTATACAAGACAAAGCGCTTTACAGCGCAACAGGAAAGGTCCGCTTTGCCATATTAATGCTCCAAACACGCATTACTACCATGAACATGTGACTTAGGTTAAGTAGCGCCTGTCTATCTGTACTGTAAAATGCTGTTTTTTAGTTAAGACTTCAATGCATTACTAACGAGCAGCTTTGCGCCAACACAATATAAAGTCTTAAGTTCTATAGATTTTTCTTGTTACTCAGATTTAAATAGGCAATTATTTTACGCCTACTAAGAGAACACTTTACAAGGATCCAGCATGAGCAAACAAAATTCCTTTACCTACGAAGAGCTTCTAAAGTGCAGTCGTGGAGAACTCTTCGGACCCGGTAATGCGCAGTTGCCAGCGCCCAATATGCTGATGATTGATCGCATTACGCACATCTGCGAAACAGGTGGTAAGTACGGTAAAGGTGAAATTGTCGCCGAGTTAGATATTAATCCTGACCTATGGTTTTTCGGCTGTCACTTTGAAGGTGACCCAGTAATGCCCGGCTGTCTTGGTCTAGACGCCATGTGGCAATTGGTTGGTTTTCACTTAGGCTGGCAAGGTAACCCTGGCCGCGGTCGCGCATTAGGCTCGGGGGACGTCAAATTTTTTGGTCAAGTACTACCCACAGCTAAAAAGGTCACTTACAACATTCATATCAAGCGCACCATTAACCGCTCACTAATCCTAGCAATTGCTGACGGCACCGTGAGTGTTGATGGTCGTGAAATCTATAGTGCCGAAGGCTTAAGAGTCGGCCTATTTACTTCCACTGATTCTTTTTAAGGATGGAATGTATGCGTCGTGCAGTAATCACAGGTATTGGTATTGTTTCTTGCTTAGGAACAGATAAAAACACAGTTATAGACAGCTTGCGTACTGGTCGCTCTGGTATTCGTTTTAACCCAAGCTATGCTGAGGCTGGCTTGCGCAGCCAAGTTTCCGGCTCTGTAGATATCGATTTAAACGAATTGATTGATCGCAAAGTACTTCGCTTTATGGGCGACGCAGCTGCCTTTGCCTATCTTTCCATGCAGCAAGCGATTGAAGATAGCGGCCTAACTGAAGAGCAGGTATCTAACCCGCGCACGGGTTTGATTGCGGGTTCCGGCGGTGCCTCTACTTTGAACCAAATGGAAGCCATCGACACCCTGCGTGAAAAAGGCGTTAAGCGTATCGGCCCTTACCGCGTTACCCGCACCATGGGCAGTACCGTTTCAGCCTGCTTGGCGACTCCTTTCAAAATCAAAGGGGTGAACTACTCTGTTTCTTCAGCTTGCGCGACCAGTGCTCACTGCATTGGTCAAGCCGTTGAGCAAATCCAGCTCGGCAAACAAGACGTGGTTTTTGCCGGTGGTGGTGAAGAAGAGCATTGGAGCCAAAGCTGCCTGTTTGATGCGATGGGCGCGCTCTCCACTCAATACAACGACACCCCAGACAAAGCTTCCCGTGCTTACTGCAGTAAACGTGATGGTTTTGTCATTGCTGGCGGTGGCGGCATGATAGTTGTTGAAGAACTTGAGCATGCCTTAAAGCGCGGCGCTAAAATTTATGCTGAGATCGTAGGCTACGGCGCTACATCCGACGGTTACGACATGGTCGCACCCAGCGGTGAAGGCGCAGTTCGCTGCATGCAACAGGCCCTAAACAACGTGGACGCTCCGGTTGACTACATCAACACGCACGGCACTTCTACGCCAGTGGGCGATACAGCAGAACTTAACGCTATCCGCGAAGTATTTGGCGATAAAAACCCTGCAATCAGCTCCACCAAGAGTTTGTCTGGTCACTCTTTAGGCGCCACTGGCGTACAAGAGGCCATTTACTCGTTGCTGATGATGGAAAATAATTTTATTGCCGGTTCGGTCAATATCGAAGACATGGATGAAGCGGCTAAGGGTTTAAATATAATCACCAAAACCCAAGAAAACGTAACGCTCAATACCATTATGAGTAACAGCTTCGGTTTTGGTGGCACTAACGCCACGCTGGTGTTACAACGTTATAACCACTGATTTAGTTAGCACTGCACAAAAAAGGCTGCCGCGGCAGCCTTTTTTATTGCTCTAATTTAATCAACGCGCACTAAAATACGTCCGCGTTGCTGACCAGCCAACATGGTTTTTATCGCCTCGGCAACTTCACTAAGATTAATCTCTTGCACTAGAGACTCTAAATCCATTTTCCATTGCAATGACAACTTATCCCACATCGAGGCCTTAATCACGATAGGCAACTCAACTGAATCAACGCCTAACAAGTTCGTACCACGCAAAATAAACGGAAAGACATTGCCTTTAAAATCAACGCCTGCAGTTAAGCCACAACAAGCCATACTCGCGCCGTAATTCAATGCTTTAATCACATTAAACATCATCTCACCGCCGACAGTATCTACCGCACCAGCCCAGCGTGGACGCAGTAGCGGCTTGTCTGCACCCTCCAACAACTCAGCACGGTCAATCACCTGACTAGCGCCTAGCTGCTTTAAAAAATCCGTCTGCTGCTCTACCTTGCCTGTTGCTGCGACCACGGAGTAACCCAACTGGCTTAGCAACTTAATCGCGATCGAGCCTACACCTCCTGTGGCGCCGGTCACCAGCACGTCACCATCACTTGGTCGCAAACCAGCTCGCACCAGCTTTTCAACACACAAGGCAGCGGTCAAGCCAGCCGTACCTAGAATCATCGACTCACGTAAAGACAAGCCCTGCGGCCGCTTAATCACCCAATCAGCAGGCACGCGAATATATTGCGCCAAGCCACCGAAGGTATTCATACCCAAATCATAACCAGTGACTATAACTTCATCACCCACTGCAAACTCGGGCTCGGTAGAGCTTTCCACCACCCCAGCCGCATCAATACCGGGCGTATGTGGATACGTCCTTGTTACCCCTTTATTGCCCATCGCCGATAGTGCATCTTTATAGTTCAGTGAGGAGTATTTGACTCGAATAAGCACATCACCCTGTGGCAAGTCTTCCTTAGCTCGCTCGATAACTTGCTGCTGAAACTCAGGCTCTTCTGTGACCCATAACGCTAGATAATTGCTCATTTTTTACTCCACCACATGAATTTACGCTAAGCAGGTACTGCTGATTGACGCGACTTATATACATCAGACTTATACAAAGAACCTCTAGACTAACGCCAAAACCTTTGCTGTAACAGTCTTTCCCACCAACGTAGTAGAAACGAGTCTGTAGTCAACAATGCGGCTAAACCGATACGTTCTTGCATGCTTTTGCGAAATGCGTATTCCAGCGCGTAGACTTTACTTTCTTGCGCCCGCTTAGACAGATACTCATCACTGGTTTGTAATTGATCCACCAACTCAAGTTTTAGCGCATCGGTTCCTAGCCAAATCTCACCTGTAGCAACTTTATTGATATCCAACTGTGGGCGGTAACCAACCACAAACTCTTTGAATAAATCATGAGTGGTTTGTAAATCCTCTAGAAACTTTTTACGCCCTTGCTCGGTGTTTTCACCCAGCACTGTTAATGTGCGCTTGTATTCACCCGCTGTCAGAATTTCCACATCGATATCATGCTTTTTCAGTAGTCGATGAATATTGGGTAACTGCGCTACCACACCCACCGATCCCAAAATCGCAAAGGGTGCGCTGAGGATTTTATCCCCCAAGCACGCCATCATATAACCGCCACTGGCCGCCACTTTATCCACACAAATAGTTAACGGAATGCCAGCTTGACGAATCCGCGCCAACTGTGATGCAGCAAAGCCATAGCTATGCACCATGCCCCCGGTACTTTCCAGCCTGAGCACCACCTCGTCGTCTTTCTTAGCCATGGAGAGCAGCGCCGTCACTTCGTGGCGTAAACTATCCGCCGCTGAAGCTTTTATATCACCAGCAAAATCCAGCACAAAGACACGCGACTGTTCAGTTTTTTGTTTCTTCGCGTGTTTCGCCTTATCAGCCTCTTGTTTATTCACGGCTTTAAGCTGTTTCTTATCCAGCAACTCAGCCTGAAGCTGCTGTTTAAGATCGCCATAAAACTCGTTGAGCGACTTCACATGCAAACTGCCTTCTTTGCTTCTGCCGCGGCCTTTTGCGCTGGCCGCGAAAGCTAAGATAACCACCACCACAATAATTACGGTAACTGCACGCAATAAAAAACCTGCATAGTCCAGAATAAAGTCCACAGAGCCTCCATAAAACTCGAATAATTAGTGTAAAAACGATCGGTCAATTATACAGCAAACAGACAAACCCATAATGATTTCAAACATGCGTATGAAACTATTTGACAGCGCAGCCGCTTAACCCTACTCTTTAGCTGTAAACAGCGACCACCGCTACCCTTCTATCAATTATCTAATAAGGATAAAAACCATGTCTGCTGCTGAGATTATTGAAAAATACATCGCAAACTTTGATTCTGCCGCTGCTGCTGGCCTTGACCTTACTTTCCAGTTCAATATCACCGATGGCGAAAACTACCACCTCATCGTAAAAGACGGAACCTGTAATGTACAGGCGGGTGATGCAGCCGATGCAAACGTCACGCTTATTATGGACAGCGATACCTTTAAAGAAATTGCCAGCGGTGAAACCGATGGTATGCAAGCCTTTATGGGCGGCAGACTCGCAGCGGAAGGCGATATGATGCTCGCTATGAAGCTTGGCGAGTTGTTCCCCGTTTAAAAACAAAAAAGCTCCTAAACTTAGTTTAAGAGCTTTTTAATGCAACACCAGAGCCTAGTCAGCAACAGCTGCTAGGCTCTTTTTTAATCGTTATTGTGTTTACCAATCGCTTGCAAAACATATTGCGGTAGCGCAAACGCTGCCTGATGAATATCCGCGTTGTAATAGCGCGTGGTCACGCCACTCTCAGCATAGCGCTGACGCAACACCGCTAAGGGTTGCTGACGTGTCGCCGGATTCTTAGCCGCCCACGCAAAGGTCATCGCCCCACCAATGTAAGTCGGTACCGCCGCATGGTAAAAATGCCAGTCGGCAAACAAAGCTGAAATATGCTTAGCCGTGGTTTTCACCTCATCCAACTGCAAGAAAGGCGTACCGTTTTGGGCCACCAAAATCCCGTCTGCGGTTAGACAACGATGGCACGCTTCGTAAAATCCTTCCGAGAACAGCACTTCTGCAGGGCCTGTTGGGTCTGGACAGTCACTAATAATCACATCAAACGTATCAGTGCAATTAGCCACGAAACTCATACCGTCATCAATCACTAGATTGACACGCGGATCATCAAACGCACCGTTGGAGTGCTTGGGCAGATACTCTTTACACATATCCACCACCGCTTGATCGATCTCGACCATGGTCACATGCTCAACGCTGGCGTGACGACACACTTCGCGCAACATACCGCCATCACCGCCGCCGATAATCAGCACACGACGGGCAGCGCCATGCGCCAAAATAGGTGTATGGGTGAGCATTTCATGGTAAAAAAACTCATCCGCCTCAGTGGTCTGGATAGCACCATCAAGCGCCATCACTCGCCCCATTAAGGCATTTTCAAAAATAACTAAATGTTGGTGTTCGGTGCGCACTTCATGCAGCATTTTATCCACTGCAAAGTACTGACCATAATTCTTGTGTAGTGTTTCGCGATACTCAGCCATTACCCGACCTCTCCTTAAACTAATAATAGCTAGCCCAGCAGCCATAATAAGGCGCGCATAGTAGCAAGCAACCCTAGCCAGCTCAATGTTACTAATAGCTGGGCAATTTCACTCCAGCAAACAAAGCATTAATTTCTTCTTGATTGCGGCACTGTATGACTTGCGATTGCACCTTTGGGGTTAGATGCGGAGCAAAACGCTCAATAAACGAGGCCATATAGCCACGTAAAAAAGTACCGCGCCTGAAAGCAATTTTAGTCACACTCGGCTCAAACAACTCACTGGCATCCAAAACCACCAAGTCGCTATCTTCAACCTCATCCACCGCCATACGCGCTACGATGCCCACGCCTAAGCCCAGTCGCACATAGGTTTTAATCACGTCAGAGTCAGCCGCCGTAAACACTACTTTGGGTTCCAGACCTTGTTCCTTAAACGCCTCATCCAGTTTAGAACGACCGGTAAAACCAAAGACATAGGTCACAATGGGATGCTGTGCCAAGGTGGTTAGACTGATTTTTTTCTCTTGTGCCAACGGGTGTTCTTTAGGCACAACGACGCAACGGTTCCAGCTATAGCACGGCATGGTAATCAGCTCGGGGAAGTCTTCTAGCCCCTCGGTGGCAATAGCAAAGTCCACTGAGCCATCAGCAGCCATTTCGGCAATTTGCGCCGGTGTACCCTGATTCATATGCAAAGACACATCAGGAAACTCTTGGATAAACTGACCTATAACCTTAGGCAGCGCATAGCGCGCCTGTGTGTGCGTCGTAGCTACCGTCAGTTCACCGGCACGCTCGTTAGAGAACTCTTGTGCAATCTGCTTAATGCTTTCGCATTGGCGCAATATCTCCCCAGCCGTATCAATAATGCACTGACCCGCTGCGGTGATATGGGACAGGTGCTTGCCGGAGCGGGCAAATATCTCTACCCCTAGCTCATCTTCCAGCAAGCGAATCTGTTTACTGATGCCTGGTTGAGAGGTATATAAAACCTGTGCTGTTGCTGATACATTTAACCCATTACGGGAGACTTCCCAGATATAACGAAGCTGCTGTAATTTCACCTTGACCTCTACGTTGCCGAAAATGACTTTAATGCCTTATAATAAAATACACTAAAAAACACTGCATTTATAACACAATTCATTTCATTGGATAAAGCCATTAACGCAAAAGCACCTCAGCAAACAAACAAAACTCCCTTTATTACGCAGATTAATCAGGACTGGCCCTTTAACAATCCATGGTCAGGTTGCGCGTTTGCCGCGTCTAATTTTAATGCCGAGTGGGTTAGCAGTACAGATTTTGAAAAACTGGCCCTGCCCCCACTTAAGGCCACCAATAAACGCCAAGCTGAGTTTGTTGCGGGGCGTTACTGTGCGCAACACGCACTGAACCAAATTATTGCCAGCCCTGTTGTTCCTGCACGCCATCCAGATACAGGACAGCCTGACTGGCCACAAGGTTTATGTGGTTCAATCAGCCATAGTCACGGCTGGGCCGCTGCAGTGGTATCGCGGCAGCAGGATTGGTTGGCATTAGGTATGGATATTGAGCGCTGCATAGCAAACACTCGCGCTGAGCGCCTACACAAAGCGGTGCTTAGACAATCGGAGTTAGACTTGTTTGAATCCGTCAACCTCTGGTCGTTTGCGGAATTTTTAACCTGTATTTTTTCCGCTAAGGAAAGCCTGTTTAAAACGCTTAACCCTCTCACCCAGCGTTACTTTGGTTTTTTGGATGCAGAAGTCATCAGCCTCAACGATGACGGAACCTTTAAGATTCGTCTATTAAAAGAGCTCTCTAGGCATTGGCCTAATCAAAGCGTTATCAACGGCCAATGGGCACGATTTGCCCATGGTTTTATTACTATTGCAGGGGTTCAAGCAGCTGAACCCTTGCATAGTAACTGAACAAAACAGCCTAGGCCGTCAACACGCGCGCCAAGATGGATTTCACCTTATCCATTCCTGTTTTAATCGCCGCATCGATTTGCGCCATGGTAATCACTCCATCTGACTTACCCGCGGCAGGATTAACCACCAAAGCGAGGCTGGCATAGCTAAGACCAAGCTCACGCGCTAAAGCCGCTTCGGGCATGCCGGTCATACCTACAATATCGCAGCCATCACGTTCCATGCGCTTAATTTCCGCTACGGTTTCCAGACGCGGCCCTTGAGTACAGCCATACACCCCATGGTACTTACAGGAATACCCATGCACGGCTATCGCCGCACTTAACCGCTTACGCAGGTTGGCATCGTATGGATAGCTAAAATCCACGTGGGTAACATGCTGCAAATCACCTTCAAATAGCGTGTGTTCACGCCCCCAAGTGTAATCAATGATTTGATCGGGAACGCAAAAATGTCCTGTTTCTAAATCGCTGGCAATAGAGCCGACGGCGTTGACTGAAATAACCTTATCCGCTCCAGCATGGCGTAAAGCCCAGAGGTTGGCGCGGTAGTTGACCTGGTGCGGAGCAATGCGATGCGGGTGACCATGACGGGCTAAAAACAACACCTCACGTCCGGCATACATACCATGCAAAACTGCCGAAGACGTAGCGCCATAAGGCGTGTCAAGCATTTCCGCATTGCGAATGGTTAAACTCTCAAGCTGGGTTAATCCGGTACCACCAATAATTGCAAATTTAGACATAAAATCCCCTACTGCGCGGCCAATAAGCTTATCGCTCGGCGCGCTAATTGAAATTCTGGCTGAGACTGAAACTCTTTTTGTAATCTGTTTTTACCAAGCATTATAGAGGTGTGTGCACAGGGTTGGATTTTCTCCGTTTGCATCGTCACCAAGGCTTGCTCGGCAGCAGCGGGATCATTACACACCAGCGCAACATCACAGCCTGCACTGATAGCTGCCAAAGTACGCGCAGCCATATCACCCACCACATGAGCACCCGCCATGCAGAGATCATCACTAAAAATTAAACCAGTAAAACCCAGCTGTTCACGCAATACTTGCTGTAGCCAAAAACTGGAAAAGCCTGCTGGCAACTCATCCACTTCAGAGTAAATGACATGCGCTGGCATAACGGCTGTCATTTCATTCGCCAACTCGGCAAATACCTTCAGATCTGTTTGTTCTATAGCGTTCAAACTGCGTCTATCCACCGGTACGGCAAAGTGAGAGTCCGCCTCAACCCAACCATGGCCTGGGAAATGCTTGCCCACGTTCGCCATGCCTGCTTGACCCATGCCCTGCATAAAGGCGCGGGCTAGACTCGTCACCTGTGCCACTTGCGCGCCAAAAGAGCGGTTGCCGATAACGGTATTATGGCCGTAGTCCAGATCCAGTACGGGAGCAAAACTAAAATCAATACCAACAGCCAAAACTTCTGCAGCCATTAACCAACCACAAAGCTGAGCATTTTTTTGCGGATCACTGCTCTGAGCGATAGCTTGCATAGAAGGCAAAGCGCTAAAGCCACGGCGCAAACGCCTCACTCGGCCGCCCTCTTGGTCAACAGAAATTAACAAATCATTACGTACCGCTTTAATGCTGCGACACAGTTCTGCGACCTGATCCGGATGCTCAACGTTACGCGCAAAAAGAATCACACCACACACTTGCGGCTGACGCAAAATAGCGCGCTCGTGGGCAGTTAACCAAGTGCCCTGCAAATCCAACATTAATGAGCCTTGCATAAAACTTCTTCCTTATAAAAAATACTCATCAAAACAATCACTTCTCATTAATGTGCACTAAAGTGCCGACGCTCACCTGATTAAACAGCTCAGCCAGCTCTTGGTTTTCCATGCGGATACAGCCATGTGATACAGGCTGTCCTAGCAAGTGCGTATCTGGCGTGCCGTGAATATAAACATAACGCGCAAAGGTATCTACTTCGCCTAGCCTGTTTTTACCCAGCTCACAACCGCTCAACCAAAGGATGCGCGTTAGAATCCAATCCCGTTCAGGGTGTTGCTCCTGCAGTTCAGGTGTGCAAATTTCGCCCGTCCAGCGTCGTCCGCTAAAAACCGCACCCAGAGGCATATCCGCACCAATTTTAGCGCGTACATAGTGTTTGCCACGCGGTGTACAGCCGGAATTTTTTTGCTCACCAGCGCCGGCCAGCGCCGTAGAAATACTATAGGTTTGAATCAGTTCTTCGCCCGCATAAGCAGTCATGCGTTGTTGCGCAATAGAAACATATAATGCATCAATTTGGCTTCTATACAGCTTCACTAATCTTACATCTCCAGTGCAATAGGTTGTACGTCTTCTAAAGCTAGTTTGGCGCTAGGCGCCTGCATTCCAGCAGCCAAAAATGGCACCATCATGCGCATAATTTGCTCAGTTGAGGTTTTAACATGAAAATCAGTTTCGGCCATGGCACGCAAGGCTTTAATACCTGACATGCTAAAGGACACTGCGCCGATCATGAAATGTAGACGCCAGAACAGCTCTAGGGGTGACATTTGCGGCGCTGCTTTATGCAATAAAGCCACATAACGGCGAAAAACCTTGCCGTATTTTTCGTCTAAATAGCGCCGTAAATGCCCCTGACTTTGACTAAAAGATAAGCCCACCAAGCGCATAAAGACCGACAAGTCACTGCGGTTACGCGGCTCTAGTTTGAGGGTTTGCTCCAACAGCAACTCTAGCAAAGACTCTAGGGTTTCTGGCTGTCGCTGGCTGGCCTCTAAGCGATCCAGCTCAGCATCCAGGTTGGCGCAGAAGGGTTCTAGAAAGCGCGAAAAAACCGCCTGAATTAGCGATTTCTTCGAACCAAAATGATAATTCACCGCAGCCAAATTAACCTGAGCCTTACTGGTTATAAGGCGTAGTGAGGTCTCCGCAAATCCTTTTTCCGCAAACAATGCTTCCGCTGCATCTAAAATACGTTCAACTGTGTCTAACTGAGCCATATCTATACTCAAAAACAATAAAAATCAAACATACGTTTTAAACGTAATCACTGTCAAGATTTTAAATGAGCAACAGGCGGTTTAGTCTATATAGGCGGCCTAACACAGGATTCACAAAACTTCTTGCGATTGTTGATCTGCATGGTAAGACGAGCGCACCAAAGGGCCCGACGCCACATTCTTAAAGCCCATTTTCAGGCCTTCCTCCGCAAACCACGCAAAGGTATCTGGGTGCACATAGCGTTGTACCGGCATATGATCCCGTGAAGGTTGTAAATACTGCCCCAAGGTCAGCATATCAATCTGATGCTCACGCATACGCTGCATCACCTCGATCACTTCCTCGTCAGTTTCTCCCAGTCCTAGCATTAAGCCCGACTTGGTTGGCACTTGGGGTGTTGTCTGCTTAAAACGCTCCAGCAAATCCAATGAACCCTCAAAGTCTGAACCTGGACGAGCTGCACGGTACAAACGCGGCACGGTTTCTAGGTTGTGGTTAAACACATCCGGAGGAGTCTGGGCTGTAATTGCCAACGCCACTTCTTCACGCCCACGGTAGTCCGGCACCAGAGTTTCAATCTGAATATTCGGTGACAACGCCCGTATTTCGCGTACACAATCAGCAAAATGCTGCGCCCCGCCATCACGCAAATCATCGCGGTCAACCGAAGTAATCACCACATAGTTCAAGCCCATATCCGCAATGGCTTTGGCGAGGTTATGCGGCTCATTCGCATCCAATGCATTGGGACGGCCATGGCCCACATCGCAAAACGGGCAACGGCGGGTGCAGATATCACCCATAATCATAAAGGTAGCTGTACCGCTAGAGAAACACTCACCCAAGTTTGGACAGGAGGCTTCTTCACATACGCTGTGCAATTTGTGCTTGCGTAGCGTTTGTTTAATGCCCTCAACTGCAGGCGAAACCGGCACTTTAACCCTAATCCAATCAGGTTTACGCAGCACATCATCCGTTGGAATCACTTTGATCGGAATACGTGCCAGCTTTTCAGCACCACGTAGTTTTACTCCAGTTTCAACAGGACGCGATTTTTGCGCTGCAGCTTGGGTTTGCTTATTCATAATTCGATGCCACCGTTTTGCGGGATAATGTGTTGGTAGCCAAGCTCTGCGCTAAGGATAGTGCTTAGCTGTTGCCCGACCTCAGTTAGATTAACAGGTGTTTGTACGAGCGCGGCCATATGGGTCATAGCCAAGCCTTGATAACCACAGGGATTAATGCGCTGGAAAGGCTGTAAATCCATGTCCACATTCAGTGCTAAGCCATGGAAAGAACAGCCTCTACGGATACGCAAACCCAGCGATGCAATTTTCGCCTGACCCACATACACACCCGGTGCGTCAGGTTTGGCATACGCCTCAATACCGTAACCAGCTAGCAGCTTGACCAAAGTAGTTTCTAGTTTAGACACTAGCTCGCGCACGCCCATTTGCGCGCGGCGTACATCAATTAACACATAGGCTACCAACTGGCCAGGACCGTGATAGGTCACCTGCCCGCCACGATCCACCTGTACCACTGGAATATCGCCGGGCATCAGCAAATGTTCAGCCTTGCCAGCCTGCCCCTGCGTAAAAACAGCTGGGTGCTCCAGTAACCAGATTTCATCTAGGCTCTGCTCGTCACGTGTATCGGTAAAATGTTGCATCGCATGCCAAACAGGTTCATAAGGAACCATACCTAGATTGCGTAGCTGGATATGTCTCGGCATTAAAGCACCATGCGTACCATGCCAGTCTCGCGTAACGCTTCATTAAGCTTGCTTAGATGTTCTTCACCGTGAGCGGTAATACATACCCGTACCGAGATAAAGCGACCATTGCTGCTTAAGTGCTGTTCTACCTGCTGCTCAAAATCAGGGCAGTGTTGGCAAACGATGCCCACTACCGTATCAATAAATTTATCGCAGTTATCACCAATAATTTTTATTGGATAGTCTGCACAAGGAAACTCTATTTTGGGGGGCTGGGGTTCTACTTTGCTCATAATTTGACCGTTAACCATGTAATCCTAGGCACGCTTGACTCACGCACCCTGGGCTTAAATTAATTAAATAAATTATAAAAAAACAAACGTACACTGTCCCATATACGTTTAAAGAAACCACCCTGCTCTACAGTTTCTAGGGCAACCAAATCAGCGCTATGCAATAACTCACCACTTAAACGCACTTCAACAATGCCCAAGCGTGTACCCTTTTCTACCGGGGCAACGATTCCCTTATCTAACACGGCTTCTGCTGTCAATTTTTGCGCTTGGCCGCGCGGAACTGTCAGAGTGAGGTCTTTAACTAGACCTACGTCAATTTGATTTTTGCTGCCCTTCCAAACAACCGGACTGGCTAACGCCGTACCTTTAGGATAAAAGGTTCTGTTTTCAAAAAATCTAAAGCCGTAGGTTAATAATTTCTGTGTTTCTGCAGCACGACTGGCTTCGTTCTTGGTTCCAAAAACCACTGAAATTAAACGCATGTCATCACGTACTGCAGACGCGACTAAACAGTAACCCGCTTCATCCGTATGACCCGTTTTTAAGCCGTCTACGGTGCTATCGCGCCAGAGCAATAGGTTTCTGTTTTGCTGCTTAATATCATTAAAAATAAATTCTTTTTGTGCGTAGATTGCATAATGCTCAGGCTCATCATAGATAATCGCCCGCGCCAATTTAGCCATATCTATAGCTGACGAATAATGATTCTCCATCGGCAAACCTGTCGCATTTAAAAAGTGCGTATTGGTTAAGCCAAGGTTTTTGGCGGTGGCATTCATCATGCTGGCAAAGGATTCTTCACTGCCGGCAATGTATTCAGCCAACGCCACGCTAGCATCATTACCGGACTGAATAATTACACCACGAAGCAGGTCAATTACCGAAACCTGTTTACCCACCTCAATAAACATGCGTGAACCGCCTGTGCGCCAAGCTTTCTCGCTAATAGTTACGAGGTCATCTTCAGCAATTTGACCGTTTTGTACTTCTTTAGTAGCGATATAGGCCGTCATCAGTTTAGTCAAACTAGCTGGCGGCAATTCTTCTTGCCCATTATGCTCAACCAGTATTTTCCCTGTTTCAGCATCCATGAGCACATAGGATTTAGCAGCTAACGTAGGCATGCTTGGAATTACCGGCTGGGCGGCATATGCATGACTTGTAAGGGTAAGCAAGGCTAAACAAAGTAGTTTATAAACACGTTTTTTGAGTTTCATTTTTATTCCAATTCCAGCCAAATCAATGTGATTCGTTGTGCAGACTAATTATTAAAAACTAGAGACGGGGTTGCTAAGTTAGCTTCCCGGATTCGCTGCTGTAAGAGTTCAGCGTCGTCGCGTGATGCAATGGGTCCGATACGCACGCGGTGCAGAACCTGCTCTTCAATGACCACGGAGCTCACAAATACCGTGCTTTGCGTCATATCTGTCAGCTTATCACGTAACAGCTGCGCCGCATCCGGATTCGCAAAAGCACCCGCCTGCAGATACAGACCCGTGGTGATATTGTGCGTGGCTTGCTGCTGTATCTGTAACGGCAATACAGCGCCCGCATGCTGTGTCAATGGTGGCTCATACTGCTCCTCAGCGTCTTGCTTAAGCGTATTCGAAGCTTGATAAGTACCCATCACCGGCGTTTGCTTGCCCTGCTGTGCCCACCACTGTTCAGGATTAATTCCTTCTACTTTTACTCTAGCCACGCCTTTTTCGGCAAAACCCAGCTTTTTCGCAGCTGCAAAAGAAAGGTCAATAATGCGATCCGCATAAAAAGGGCCGCGGTCGTTAACACGCAACACTACTTTTTCGCCATTATCCAAGTTGGTTACTTGCACATAGCTGGGCAAGGGCAACGTCTTGTGCGCTGCGGTCATGCCGTACAGATCGTATTTTTCACCATTGGCGGTGTCTTGCCCATGAAACTTGGTACCGTACCAAGACGCCAAGCCCGTTTCTTGGTACTGGCTTGCATCCTGTATAGGGTAATATTTTTTACCTAAAACCGCATAGGGTGCTGCTTTATAAGGACCATAATGAGGCGTTGGTACGGCGTCAGGTATGCTGGACACATCTTTATCCCACCAGGGCGCACCATCTTTTGCCGTACGCTTAATGGTTTGAGTCGCAGCAGGCATAGATGCTTCTGGCTGGCTGACCACCTTGCCTCTGTTTTGGCAGCCTGAGATAGACACTGCTATGGCTAGCAGCCAGCAAAACTTAGATATTGGTTTTCTCATTACGCTTAATCCCGATACTGCTGTGCAAGTTCGTGTGCCAACTGTGTTACTGCCATGGCGTACATTTCACTGCGGTTATACTTGGTAATAGTTTGGAAGTTTGTTAACCCCAACCAATACTCATCACCCTGCTCTGCGGCCAATTTAAAGGCCGTCACCATAGCATCATCATTGACCGTTTGCTCTGTGCTCCATCCCATGGCTGCTAGTTCTTTAAAACTATGCTTAGGCGTCAAAGAACCTGTTAAACCCTGCTCCGCTGCCTGGCTATTTAACTGTGCCTGTACGGCAACGTCCTGCTCAGGCTGCCAGCCATGCTTAATAAAATAATTAGCCACGCTGCCAATAGCATCCTCAGCATCAGTCCAAATATTTATTTTACCGTCCTGATTAAAATCTACCGCATACGCACGAAAACTTCCCGGCATAAACTGCGGCAAACCCATTGCACCTGCATAAGAGCCTGTTAACTCGGTTGGCTCAAACAGTTCTTCGCGTACCAGCAACAAAAACTCTCTTAACTGTGAACGAAAAAAAGGCGCGCGCGGTGGGTAATCAAAGCTCAATGTCGATAACGCATCCAGTACGCGATAACGACCGGTATTGCCACCGTACATGGTTTCCACACCTATAATAGCCACGATAAACTCTGCCGGAACGCCATATTCTCGCTCTGCTTGCGCCAGTGCTTGCTCATGTTCGCGCCAAAACGCTAGACCTTTATCAAGGCGTTGCTGGGTTAAAAAAATGGGTCTATATTCTTTCCAAGGCTTCACCCGCTCGGCCGGGCGCGAAATCGCATCTAAAATACTCTGTTGCTTTTTTGCTTGACCTAAAACCTGCTGTAAATATTCGGCTGAAAAGCCATATTCAAGCACCATTTCTTCAATAAAATCCTGTACTTGAGCTTGTTCAGTATAGTTTTGCGCCATAGCTGTAGACAGCCCACAGCTTAACAACAAAGCAGATAGAGTTTTCTTAATCACAATCACCTTCCATAAAAGCTAGATTTACGCATAAGAAATCCATTTTCTATGTGTATGAATCGCCATCAAAATACCAAAACCTGACAGCAGTGTTACCAAGGATGTTCCGCCAAAACTAATGAAGGGCAGGGGCACTCCCACCACGGGTAGCAGCCCGCTAACCATGCCTATGTTAACAAAAACATAGATGAAAAATGTCAGTGTAATAGAGCCCGCCAACAGCTTATTAAAGACTGTTTGTGCCTGCAAAGTAATAATAAACGCACGCGCAATCAGCAATAAATAACAGAGTAAAAGCAGGCACACACCCACCAAACCAAACTCTTCAGCGAGTACCGCAATAATAAAGTCAGTATGGCTTTCAGGTAAAAAATCCAAATGCGACTGGGTTCCTGCCAACCAACCTTTACCCGTAGTACCGCCAGAACCTATAGCGGCTTTAGACTGAATAATATTCCAGCCACTGCCCAGCGGATCGCTCTCTGGACTTAAAAAGGTCATAACACGCTGACGCTGATAACTGCGCAAAAAAAACAGCCAGGTCACTATACCTGCTGGCACAGCCGCCGCTATAGCAGCAATAATCCAACGCCAACGCAAGCCGCTTAAAAACAACACAAACAAGCCCGAAGCCGCTACCAACAAGGATGTACCCAAATCGGGCTGGCGTGCAATAAGCGCACAGGGCAGCACAATCAACAACAAACTGACCACGATGTGTTTAAAAGTCGGCGGCAGATTATGACGCACTAAATACCATGCGACAGCGAGCGGCATAAATAATTTCATTAATTCTGAGGGTTGAAAACGCATGACGCCTGGAATATTTATCCAGCGGGTCGCCCCCATGGCGCTATGCCCCATCACCTCAACCACAACCAACAGGCCAAAACCAATTATGTATAATCCTGCTGCCCAACGCGCCATCAGCCTTGGTTCTAGCTGAGCGATTACAGCCATGACAAATAAACCCACTGCAAAAGAGCTTGCCTGCTTAATCAGCAAAGCTTCACTTTTACTGCCCGCGGAATACAGAATAAAAAACCCCACGCTACCAATCAGCAAAATTAACAGCAATAACCAACCATCTAAATGCACCCGCTGCAACAAAGAAACTCGACGACGCGTCACATCACCGCTATCAAGCAAAGCATCGAATTTCTTCTGCATTATTCTGTTTCCTGAGTCTGTGGCTCAATGTCTTCATCAGCCGTTGGGCCAAGCAGCCAGCCATCCAATACCATTTTTGCTACCGGCGCTGCTACACCTGAGCCAGACTCACCGTTCTCCACCATTACAGCAACAGCTATTTGCGGGTTCTCTGCGGGAGCGTAGGCAATAAATAAAGCATGGTCACGGTGGCGCTCTTGCACCTTATCACGGTCGTATTTTTCGCCCTGTTTAATGGCAACCACTTGTGCTGTACCGCTTTTCCCTGCGATTCTGTATGGCGAGCCTTCACCCACTTTTCTCGCTGTACCTCTGGCTCCATGCATCACGCTTTCCATACCGTCACGCACCGACTCCCAATACTTACTGTTAGATAACTTAATATCCGGGTGTGGGGATTCATCAGTCACGGGCACGCCACCTACTGTTTTAGCCAAATGCGGACGTACCCACTTACCACGAGTGGCCATTAAACCAGTCGCATGCGCCAACTGCAGCGGCGTAGATTGCATATAGCCCTGACCAATACCCAGAATTAAAGTTTCACCTGGATACCAAGGCTGACGATAGCGCGCACGCTTCCAATCTCTGGAAGGCATCAGGCCGGCACTTTCCCCAAACACATCCAAGGCTACCCGCTGACCAAAACCAAAGCTGTCCATGTATTTGTGTAAATTATCGATACCTAGCTTATAAGCCAGATCATAGAAGTACGTATCATTGGAACGTGCTATAGCTAAATCAAGATCCACCCAACCATCGCCAAGACGGTTCCAGTTGCGGTACTTGTGGGTATTGTTGGGTAGTTGATAAAACCCTGGATCAAACACCTTGCTGCTCGGTGTTATCACTCCTGTATCCAGACCTGCAACAGCCACCATGGGTTTAATGGTTGATCCAGGCGGATACAGACCGCGTAAAACCCGATTAAACAAAGGCTGATCGATTGAGTCCCTTAGCTCGCCATAGGCTTTAAAACTAATCCCTGTAACAAACAGATTGGGATCAAAGCTTGGCTCACTGACCATAGCTAGAATCTCACCCGTATCAGGCACTAAAGCAACCACCGCGCCACGCCGCCCTGCTAGCGCTTTTTTGGCTACCTGCTGTAATTCATAATCCAGCGTTAAATAAATATCCTTACCGGATTGAGCTTCGTTACGTTTCAGTACGCGCAAGACGCGTCCACGGGCATTCGTTTCCACTTCCTCGTAGCCCACTTCGCCGTGTAGCTCATCTTCGTAAAACCGCTCAACGCCTGTTTTGCCGATATGGTGCGTGCCGCTGTACCGTACTTTATCGAGTTTTTTTAGCTCATCTTCGTTAATGCGCCCAACATAGCCTACCGAGTGGGCAAAGCTTTTACCCTTTGGATAATGACGCACCAAGTGGGCTGCAACCTCAACCCCGGGCAATCTAAACTGATTAATTGCTATAAGTGCGATTTGTTCCTCAGACAACTCAAACAAAATAGGCACGGGCTCAAACGGACGACGCACCTGCGTGACCCGCTCTTCGAATTGTATGAAATTCTCTTCATCGAGCTGCAAAACCTTAACAATCTCTTGCAGCACCGCTTGCCACTCACCCGCCCGCTCTTTAGTAATTGTCAAACTAAAACTGGGTCTGTTCTCAGCTAAAATCACGCCATTGCGATCGTAGATCAGCCCACGCGTGGGAGGCAAAGGCTGCACATGGATGCGGTTATTTTCCGCTAAGGTTGAGTGATGCTCATACTGCACAACTTGCAGGTAATACATGCGTGCTACCAACACCATTGATAGCAACAAAACAAGCAGAGCTGTCATCATTAAACGAGAATGGATCAGACGCTTATCCAGCGCATGATCTTTTAATCGAATAGGTGATGACATAAAAGCAAGCTCTAGTTACTTATGATAGGGATGGCCGTTTAACACAGTCCATGCACGGTAGATTTGCTCACCCACCAGAATTCGCACCAACGGATGGGGCAAAGTCAGTGGTGATAACGACCATTTTTTCTCGCTACGCTCAATCACCTGCTGTGCCAAGCCTTCTGGACCGCCCACCATTAGATTGACCGTGCGCGCTTCATTACGCCACCTATCCAACTCCACTGCCAGCTGTTCAGTGCTCCAAGCCTTACCTTGCACTTCTAGGGTAACGACAGTCTCGCCTGGCTGCACCTTAGCCAGCATCAGATCACCCTCCTGACGAATCAAGCGAGCAATATCAGCATTTTTACTGCGCGTAGATAAGGGTATTTCAACCAGATCAAGCTGCAACTCTGGCGGCATACGCTTGGCATAGGTGTGCCAGCCTTCTTCTACCCAGCGCGGCATTTTACTGCCTACGGTGATTAAACGAACGCGCACGGTTTAATCTCTCTGCACAGTGCCCTGTTCAATGCGGCTTTGCTCAGCGCCTTGCCAGAGCTTTTCCAGATCATAGAACTCACGCACTTCCTCTTGCATGATATGCACTACCACATCACCCAAATCAATCAGCGCCCACTCACCATTGTCTATACCTTCACTGCCCAATGGTTTGCAGCCTTGCTCTTTGGCCTTGACCAAAACCGCATTAGCAAGACCTTTGACATGACGCGCCGACGTGCCCGAAGCAATCACCATAAAATCAGTAACGCTGGTTTTGCCGCGTACATCGATATCCAGAATATTTTTGGCTTTACCGTCATCCAGTGCTTCAATTACCAGAGCTACTACTTGTTCATTAAGCAACATTAAATTCCTAACCTCAGTTAAACAGGCTGATACAAGCCCTGTGTTTGTATAAATTCAAAAACCGTATCCGGCACTAAATAACGTATATTTTTGCCTTCGCTTAGCAGTTTTCTAATCTGCGTAGCGGAAACAGCCAAGGGGGTTTGTTGTAAAAAAACCACCGAACCGGCTGGACTCGTTATCTCCTGCCAATCAGTAGCTACTTTGTTGTCAATAAACGCATGCACAGCCGCTGGTGCTTGCAGTAGCATATCAGGGCGCTGCAATACCAACAGATGGCAGTGCTCTAACAATTCACTCCAACGATGCCAACTAGGCAAACCACAAAAAGCATCCCAGCCCAACACAAAAAATAACTGATCGTGCGGCGCCAGCTCTTGGCGTAACGATATGAGTGTATCTATGGTCCAAGAAGGCTTATCACGTTTAAGTTCACGCGCATCCACAGTTAACAAAGGCTCATTGGCAATCGCTAGCTCCACCATCTGCAAACGCTGCTGTGCACTGACGTTGGGTGCTGCCCGGTGTGGCGGCAACGCATTAGGAACTAGATGCACCGCATCCAACTTTAACGCCTGCGCCACTTCCAACGCACTGCGCAAATGCCCTATATGAACCGGATCAAAGGTACCGCCAAAAACAGCCAAGCGTTTAGCCACGTATGTGTCCGTCACCAAAGACTATGTATTTTTCACTCGTTAAACCTAACAAACCCACTGGGCCACGGGCGTGCAGCTTGTCCGTAGAAATACCTATTTCAGCGCCCAGACCGTATTCAAAACCATCGGCAAAGCGGGTCGAAGCGTTGATCATCACCGAGCTAGAATCCACTTGGGTCAAGAACGTACGTGAGTGGGTATAGTTTTCCGTAATAATGCTATCGGTGTGCTGCGAGCTGTACTTATTAATATGCTTAATCGCCTCATCCAGCGAATCCAAAATTTTAACTGCCAAGATTGGCGCATTGTATTCTGCATACCAATCGTCTTCAGTCGCTGGCTGCATAGCTTCGGTGAAGTGTTCTAAGCAGCGTGAACAACCGCGTAGCTCAACACTCTTCTCTTGAAATATAGCCACCAAAGGCTTGAGCACTGACTCAATTTGCGAGCTGTGAACAAGCAAGGTTTCCATGGCGTTGCAGGGCGCATAACGCTGCGTTTTGGAGTTATCCGCCACACGAATCGCTTTTTTTGCGTCCGCAAATTCATCGACATAGACATGGCACACGCCATCAAGATGTTTAATTACCGGCACCTTGGCTTCACGGGAAATACGCTCAATCAAGCTCTTGCCACCACGCGGCACAATCACATCGACAAATTCAGGCATGGTAATTAGCGCACCTACAGCCGCTCGATCTGTCGTCGCCACTACCTGTACAGCTGTTGCTGGTAAGCCAGTGGTCGCCAGAGCGCGAACAATGCACTCAGCAATGGCCTGGTTAGAATGGATGGCTTCAGAGCCGCCACGCAAAATAGTCGCATTACCGGATTTCAAGCACAGACTAGCCGCCTCAACTGTTACGTTGGGGCGTGACTCATAAATAATGCCTATCACTCCAAGCGGCACACGCATTTTGCCCAACTGAATACCTGAAGGCACATAGCGCATATCTTGAATTTCGCCAATAGGGTCAGGAAGGGCTGCCACTTGGCGCAAGCCTTCAATCATCTCTTCAATACGCTGCGGTGTTAACTCTAAGCGATCTAGCATGGCATCATCCAAGCCGTTCGCACGTCCTGCAGCCATATCTTTAGCATTGGCCGCCAATAACGACTGACTGGCCTGCTCTAATTCCTGCGCTGTAGCTAACAAAGCATTATTCTTTTGTGCAGTTGAAGCACTGGCCAACACCCGCGAAGCATCCCGCGCTGCCTGCCCTAACCCGTGCATATAGGTTAAAACATCATTAGTCATAGCAACCCCAAATCCAGCAAATGAATAAATGGGGGATTATAGCTAGATATACACACAAACGCACAGATTGTTTACAGGCGAGTGATTCGCTTTAAACCTGATGGGTACGACAAAAAAAATGGACTCGTGTGAGTCCATTTTTTATATTACTGCAACCTGCTTAATCGGCGGTATAGGTGCGTGGACGCAGAACATCGGGTTTTAAGAAGTCTTTCTCGCCCGTATTCTTATGATCACCCAACAAACGGCCTTCAACCTTCAATCCGTAATTGGTGTGCACATGGAAGGTATCCAGATATTTTTCTCTAGTTTCCTTCACATCACCGGTATAGCGCGGTTCTTGCGGACGCTCATGGCTATTAATGTAATAGGCCACATCCCAAGCCTGCTGATCGGTCAGTGTATTAGGTTGACCTAGTGGCATGTTGTGCTTCACAAAGGATGACAAGGTAAAGTGACGCGTGATCCCCGCACCCCAGTTGTAGGAACGATCGCCCCACACTGCCGGGAAAACCTCCTTACCATTTTGCACCAGACCTGAACCGTCGCTAGAGTGGCAAATCATGCAGTTTTCTTCATACACTTTTTTACCACGCTGGTAATCCATTTTCTGCTCAGGCTCAGCCAGTTTTGGATAACCACGACCATACATATTTTTGCCTGATGAATAAATAGGCACACCCTTGGCTAACCACTGATGGTAAGCAGCCAAGGCAATCATATCATCGCTACCGTACTCCGGCGGCTGACCATTCATGGAGAAGCTAAAGCAGCCAGCGATGCGCTCTTCTAGGTTGTTGACATGATCGTTTTTGGGTCTGTAATTCGGTAAGATTACTGCTGCAGGCCACACTGGACCAGCGAAAGGCAAACGGCCTTCACCCATATGACAACTGCTGCAGTTCATGCTGTTAAAGACGTTTTTGCCACGCAATTGTTGCGTATTCATAAACAAGTCATAACCGCGCCGAATTACGCGCTTAAGTTCTGGATGGAATTCAGTTTTTTCCAAATCCTCCATCGTAGGCGGCACGTGAACATACTGCCCTTCTTTGGGTTGAGGATTATTGACTGGGTATTGTATATCCGCCTGAACAGCACTGGCTGATAAAGCTACTGCACCCGCGATTGCTTGAGCGAATAAAAACGTTCTATTTCTCATTGACTTAGCCTCCTTACTACTGTGCTGGCTGACGTGAAAGCCACGCAGATACAGCGCGGATATCGTTATCGTCTAAACGTTCTGCTATCGCTAGCATCAAGTGCTGAGGATCGTTATGACGCTTCCCTTTTTTCCATGCGTGCAACTGATCGGAAATGTATCCCGCATGTTGCCCTGCGATGCCAGGAAAATGCTGGCCTGCCCCTTGGTTATTTGGACCATGGCAGCTTTTGCAAGGGACGATATAGCGGTCCCAATCACCTTGCATGGCCAGTTTCTCACCATGCGCCAACTCTTCCTCTGTTACATCTTCTCCGCCCTTACCAGCTACAGCAGGTAACTGACTATAATAAACAGACACATCTCTCATCTGCTTATCTGTTAGCGTGCTAACAAAAGCCTTCATCGTCACACTTTCCCTTGCACCACTTTTAATATCTTGAAGCTGCTTATACATATAATCTGCATCAAGACCGGAAAGTGCTGGCCAAGATTCACCCTTTGGTATATTCATCCCTCCACCATCTCCCTGATGGCAAGCAACGCACATAACAGTAGCTTCTTTGCCGGCCTGCGCATCGCCCTCCAAGGCTGACGCCGAAGAGATAGCTAGGCTTAAACCCGCCGCTATCAAAGTCATACACTGATACTTTTTCATCCCCACCTCACAGTCAATCGAATCTGCTTTTACTGCACTCCGCACTAATACAAGTGCTGTTCAATACTGACGTGACAAACCGTCACAGGCAAACCGTACCACAACGGTATATCCAAATATAGACTATAAGCATACTACCAAGGTCCTTATGGACATTTACCCGGTTCAAATTCGTATATTGCAGCGTTTAGCAAGGATTATTGTGTGATTGATTCAGCGCGACACTATAAGTTAGTCACAACTTCCGGCATGATGCGCACCCAGCCAGCCATTAGGAGCTTCAGGTGTTAAATTTTTTCCGAATCACAAGCCTAACAGAGGGCATCTCTTACCTGCTTATTCTGTGTGTAACATTTGGTTTTATTAGCAGAGAGTTTGTTTATACACTTGGTATGGCACATGGCGCGTTGTTTATTTTGTATTTAGTCCTGTCACTTCTGGCCGCCTATAAGCAAGGCTGGTCTGTGGGTGTTTGGCTGTTAATGTTCTTAGCCGCCTTTATTCCCTTTGCCTTTGTACCGGTTGAAATATTTATACAAAAAGAACTGCGCAAAAATGAAAATAGCGCAGCACAGGTCTCAGGCTTAACTTAAGACTCTCTGTAAGCAACTCATTGCTTCGCTCGATATACCCATTTGTTGGACACAACTTTTGCGCGATGTGGAATGCACACCATTGGTAGGAGCGCAACTTTTGCGCGAGTGGGATTTTCCGGCAATACCTGAGCTGGTTTTAAAGTCCGCATCGCCCAGAAGCTGGGCTCCCACAAACATTGCTGCCAGTTTCCCCAATAAGTCGGATTTCACAAAAGTCGCGCTACTGTGGGAGCGCAACTTTTGCGCGATTGGGATTTTCCGGCAATCTACCCTCCCGCACCGCTTACAACTGCCAAAGCGCTACGCAACCCGCTGTTTCTGCTGATTTTTTTCTTTATTGCTTGGGCAAATACGCCCCTGCCCGCCTCCAGCAAGCTCAGCTTGTGCTTGGCGCGCGTAATGCCGGTATAAAGCAACTCTTTACTTAAAACGGGATTGTCACGTTCAGGAATCAGCACCGCCGCATGGTTAAACTCGGAGCCTTGGGATTTGTGTACCGTCATGGCGAACACCGTTTCAACCTCGGTTAAACGGCTCGGCAAGACAAAGCGTACCTGCGACTCCCCTTCAGCTTGGACAAACGCAACGCGCAGCGCTGTGTCGCCACTGCCGTCCGGAACTTTAACGGCGATACCAATATCACCATTCATCAAGCCTAGCCCATAGTTGTTGCGGGTGACTATTACCGGGCGTCCTTCATACCAAGCGCCTTCATCTAACGCGAAAGCGTTACGCAGTACGGTTTCGGCCAAACGGTTAATCGCTTGCACGCCAAAATCACCGGCGCGCACCGCGCAGAGCAGACGAAACTCATCAAAGGTGCGCAGCATGCGCGCGGCCCACTCTTGATACTCGTCCAGCTCAGCCGTTTTGGCTGGACGTTCCTGTTGCAAGATGTGCACATAAGCCTGATACCCAGAGATGATCAACTCTTTTAGCGGCGCGGCGACTGCACTGGTTAACTGCAGATACGCTAACTCTGCGCTGGGCGTTTGTAACAAGTCTTGCGCTTGGCGCACATCCATTTGATTCACCGCCGCGGCCAGTCGCCCGATGCCTGAATCCCCCGCAAAACGCCTTGAGTCGCGCAGCATCACCGTGCGCTGTTCAATCGTATGCCGCGCATCACCGGGTTGTAATTGCGGATGACTCACCGGCGTCCCACAGAGGGCGGCCAGCTCAGCCCGTGTTTGCTCGGTATAAAGCCCCTGCTCAGCATGCAAACACAGCTCACCCAACACCGAACCGGCTTCCACTGAAGCCAACTGATCTTTATCACCGAGCAAAATCAACCGCGCATGCTCAGGTAACGCCTGCAACAGACTGTGCATCATGTCCAGATCAATCATCGAGGCTTCGTCCACCACCAGCACATCCAGCAATAATGGATTTTGCCGATGGTGTTTAAAATCACGCGTATGCGGCAAGCTGCCCAGTAACCGGTGCAAGGTGCTGACCTGCGCCGGAATGCTGTCACGAATCGCTTCCGTGACGGGCAAAGCAGCAATTTGCTGGCTAATCGACTCTGTTAAACGTGCGGCGGCCTTACCGGTAGGCGCGGCGAGACGCACATACAGGGGTCGTTGCTGCTCACGCATGGCTTGTTCTTGCAACAGCGCCAGCAGGCGCACCACGGTGGTGGTTTTACCTGTGCCGGGACCGCCGGTTATCAGGGTGAAATTGCCGGTCGCGGCCATAGCGCAGGCCACTTTTTGCCAATCGGTGCTGTTTGTAGTACCAGCGGGAAATAGGTTGTTTAACTGCTGAACAAAGCCCTCACCCACTGCACAGGGTTGACCTAACCGTTGGCTTAACAACTGCACCACCTCGGTTTCGTAATTCCAGTAGCGGTATAAATACAGGCGGCTGTCTTGCAACACCAAGGGCGCGGCGTGAGCGTTCGGCTCACGAGTGACAAAGCCCGCGCTGGCTAAATGCTCAAAATCCAACTCAGCAAGCAGCGCTCTAATAGCTAGGCGCTCATCCGGATCGGCAAACAGGGTTTCCAATTGCGCGCTGGATAGCGAAAAATCCAAACAGATATGCCCGTCAGCCAGCATACGGCTGAGCAAGGCGGCGAATAACACCGCCTCTGTAGCCGCTGGATCCAACTGCCAGCAAAACTCGGCAAACGCACAGTCCAACGGCCGAAGAGTTTTGCTGTCAAGCCAGCGCCTAAGTGTGTCCTGCACGCTGCCAAGCTGTACATTTTCATGCTCGATTTCACACGGTACACTAAATAAATCCTGCTGCTGCATTAGGCCACCTCCTGTCGTCCAGCAAACAACGCATCCAAGGCGTCGAGTAACTCCAGCGGCGGTCTTTGATAGTGCACCCCCTGCTGTGGCCCTTCAATGCCGCGTAAAAATAAATACACCACCCCACCAAAATGCTGTTCATAGTCATAATCAGGCAAACGGCTGCGCAACAACCGGTGCAACGCCAAGCTGTAAAGCACGTATTGCAGGTCATAGCGGTGCTTTAACACAGCCGCATCCATCGCTTGCTCAGTGTAGGCAGCGCTGTTTGCGCCGAGGTGATTGGACTTATAATCCGCCACGTAATAGCGTCCATCAACACTAAACAGCAGGTCAATAAAGCCTTTAAACATGCCATTTAGCTGTAATGGATTGACCTGTGGGCGCGGCAGCGACGCTAAAATCGCGGCGCTTACTAGTTGGTCCAGCTGCTGAGAATCAACCTGTTCGGCGGCAAACCAAAACTCCATCTCGGCTTGCCAATGTTCCAACTGCAGCAAATTGAAGCAGTGACCATCGCCAAGCTGAAACTCAGTCCAGAGCAACACCTCTAGCCATTGACACAGCGTATCCACCTGATTCGTATAACCGCGCTGCTGACAGAGTGTTTCCACCAATGCGCGCCGACTTGCAATGGTTTGCTGCTCAAGACCAAGGCACAGCTCAAGTAAATCATGTAAAAAATTACCGTGGCGTGCACCGCGAGGGAACGCATGCATGCCCTCGGTTTTTTGCTCGCCCACTTCCGCCGGTTCTACCAATATCGCCTCATCATCGCTATACACCTGTGCGGCCAAGCTGTCTGGAATCCGATCAGCACCCGGACCTTGGCTGCTTAAACGGCTGTAGGATGAAATCCACCAAGGCTTATGGGTTAAGGCGCTGGCTTGACGGCACTCTGGCGTGAACGGCGCCTGCACGACCTGATAGCGGTCGTGACTGGCGGGTGGCGCAACCAATACCTGTGTTTCGGGGCTGGTTAAAGGCGCCAGCCACTGAGTTAATGCCTGCGGGTTATCCAACTCCTGACCGCCACCGAGCAAATAGCCTAGCGCTGCGCCATGCAATCCAGCGCCCACCTCGGCTACGCCCAACCAGCAAGCATATTTAGAGCGTGTCAGTGCCACATAGAGCAAGCGCAAATCCTCCGCTAAGCGTTCTTGCTCGGCCTGTTGCCAGATCTGCTCATCCGGTGCGCGCAAAAACAGCTGCCGCGCGAAGTCTTGTTGCACCACCAGGGTGTCTTTTTTATCACAGGGTCGGTAACTGCTGACAAAGGGTAAAAACACCAACGGATATTCCAAACCTTTGGATTTATGAATGGTGACCACCCGCACTAAATTCGCATCGCTTTCCAGACGTAAGATCTGTTCATCTGCCACTTCACCAGCGGCGTAGGCATGCTGCAAGTACTGCAGCAATGTCGCCTGACCATCCAATTCGCGGGCTTGCTGCTGCAAAATCTCCGCCAAATGCAACAAGTTCGTTAAGGCACGCTCGCCCTGACTGTCTTGCACCAAGCGTTGCGGCAATTGGTAGTCATGCATCAGTTTACGCAACATGGGTAACACGCCACGCTGTTGCCAACGCTGCTGATAGCCTTTAAAGCGCTCGACTGTTGCTTCCCATACACGCTCATCCTGCTGCAGACGCTCCAGCTCAGTCAGGCTCAGCGCCAAGGTTTGACTGACTAAGGCGGCCTTAACCGCACGTTCATCTTCAGGCTGCAAACAGGCGGCTAACCACAGCTGAATATCAAAGGCTTGCTGGCTGTTAAATACCGAATCGCGCTCAGACAGATAGACCGAGCGCACTTGCCGCTCAGCCAGCGCCGCGCGTATGTCCCGCGCCTCGCCAATGCCACGCACCAAAACCGCAATGTCGCTCGCCTGCAGCGGCTGTAATTGTCCTTGAGCATCGATAAAACCTGTGTCCGCGCTATTGAGCAAGCGCACAATTTCACTGGCACAGCTGGCGGCCATCGCTGCAGAGTAATAGCCCTTGGCAAGGCTTTTATCACCGGCTGGCAAATGCCAGAATGTGAGTGCAGGTTGCTTCTCTCCTGCCACCTGCCAGTCGGTAGCACGCCCATTGGCTTTTACTTGTACATAATCCAGTCTGTCCTCGCCCTCAGCGCCGAATAAAAACGCACCACGTGGATAGGATGTGGCTCGCGCAAACAGCTGGTTCACTGCGGCAACCATGGCGTGGGTCGAACGATAGTTGGTATCCAGATTATAGTGTCGCCCTGCCGTGGCTTTTCTTGCTGCTAGGTAGCTATAAATATCCGCCCCGCGAAAACTGTAAATCGCCTGTTTAGGATCACCAATTAAAAACAAGCCTGTCTCAGGATCGTTGGCGGCTAGGTTATACACTGAATCAAAAATCCGGTATTGCACCGGATCCGTGTCCTGAAACTCATCAATCATTACCACCGGAAACTGCCGGCGAATAATCTGCGCTAAACGCCCTTCTGGGTCAGCTTGCAAGGCGTGATCCAAGCGCGTTAGCAGGTCATCAAAACCCAGCTCAGCGCGTTTATTTTTTTCTTCACTAAAACACTGCTGCACCCAGCTTGCCGCATGCCAGCGCATAGCATCGGGCAACAGGTGCTCTAAGGCTTGCAGCTGTGCCGGCAGCTCCTGCATGGCGTATAAAGCTGGATGTTCGGGCGGACTACTGCCCTCTTTCCAAATCTCGGCTAAGCCTTCTGGGGTTAAGCGTTCCATGCCACGACCAATGTTGAGTTCGAGCTGTTCAGCATCCTGCGCCCAGGCCCGCAGCTTGGTAAACCAGCCGCCTCGGTGACTGCTGTTCATTTTATTAGCATGAAACGCCTTAGCCTTGGCCGCCTCCTCAATCAAGGCTTCTAGCTCATCAACCCAGCTGAGCCAAGGCTGTTTTAGTTCTGCCAGCTGCTGCTGGTACTCTGTTAAGCGCGTTTCGATCAGCTGCGCCAAGCTGTCTGTATGGGCTGGCAGTTTTTGCGCGCTTGTTTTGAGTACCGGCTGGAGCAAACCCCACAGCTGCTGGGGGGTTTGCCATTGTTCAATCACCCACTGCAGGGCAGGCCCGGTTAATTCATAGCATTGGCTGCGCCAGTAATCCTTAACCACCTGCTCATACAAGGCGCTGTGATCCTTTTGCAGTTCTTGATTAAACAGACTGCCGCTGGCAAAGGCATGCTCGCCCAGCATCCGTTTGCACCATGCATGAATGGTGGAGACGGCGGCTTCATCCATCCACTGTGCCGCACTATCGAGCCAAAACGCACAGGCGGGCCACTGCTCGGGGGCATACTCGGCTTTTAAATCCAATAAAAACGCATCTTCTGTTTCAAGCTGGCCACGGAACAGTTGCGCTGCTTCCACCAAGCGCGCACGAATGCGATCGCGCAACTCTTTGGTGGCCGCATCGGTAAAGGTCACCACCAGAATCTCAGGCGGCATCAACCCCGGCCCAGACTGCAAATCACGGCGAAAAGCCTTTTGCCCACCATGGTTAAGCACTAAGCGCACATAGAGCGCGGCAATGGTATAGGTTTTACCGGTGCCGGCACTGGCTTCAATTAAGCGGCTGCCATAAAGCGGAAAATTTAGCGGAATTAGGGTTTGCTTACTCATGCTCGTTCTCCGATACAGGCTGCTGCTCTAATGTGCGCACAAATAAAGGCTGATAAAGCTGCTGCACCCAATGGGTAAACTCCTGGCTGGCATTAAGCGCGGTAAAATCTGCGTAGTGACGCGCTAAAATCGGGCTTTGCTGCGCCTCGCCGGAGGTGTTCATCGTGCCCTCATAGCATTCAGCGGCACTGGCCAAAGCTTTTTCTTGCCGCAACGGGTCTTGTTTTTCGATTAACTTCTCATCGCGCTCAACCGTTAACCACGCAAAAGCGGTACGCACCGCTACGGGCAAAGGTCTGCACATCCCCTGCTGCCAAGCTTCTAGCCAGGTATTTAAAATCTGCGCGGCTTGCTCATGGGACAGCGGTGGAATTTGCAGCTCAATATCTTCAGCTACCACGATACTGGTCAAGCTTTCTTGCGTCAGACTGTGCAACACATGCTGCAGCCAGACCGCTAACAAACGATGCCAGCGCAGTTTTTTATTGGATAACAAAGGCCCGTTAAACAGCTCAATATGCAGGGTTTTATCCATGCCACTGCGTACCGGCGCCAGCCAATCCTCTAGCTGGATACCTGCATGGCTATACGAGACGCGCTGGGCGGAGGTTTCACTGAGGGGATACTGCTCACACAAGCGCGAATAATGGGCAAATTGCCGCTGTACCGGCTCAAGTAAATTCTGCGCCAGCTGCTCACCAAAGCCATACATAGGCAGTTCACCGCTGCGCAGTAGCTTTTGACTTTGTTGCAGCATCGCTGCATTCACATCTGCGCCCTGCTCAAGCGCCTGCAAGCCTTCATTGAGCAGCTGCTGTTTAAAGCCGTACTGTCCAAGAAAATCCAAGCTAAAGGGCTCATCATCCAGTTGCTCTAACTCGATCGCGCTGATGTAGGCCTTAAAACGCTGGGCAAAAAACTGCGCCACTGGATTGCGTAAAAAACCGTGCAGCATACGGATACTCAGCGGATCAGCCAGTTGCAAAGCAGGTAAAGGGGGCTCAACTGGCTCAATCGTATTCGCCGTATCCTGCGCGCTTTGATGCAACTGCGCCCACTCCTGTGCATAGGTAAATAGATTGGTGTTGATGGCAGAGAAATACGCACGACTGAAAGGCTGCAGCGGATGCTCCTGCGTCAGCGCGGCCAGCAAATCACCCTTATCCTCAAGCTGCCAGCCTTGTTGCAAATGATCGCGCAACTGCCCAACCAATACCGACGGCGGCTTGGTGGTGTTATCACGCTCATCGCGCCCGACCCAGCTGATATACAGTATCTGCCGCGCGGCCAGTAAGGCTTCAAGCAGCAGATAACGATCATCCTCACGCCGTGAGCGATCACCTGGACGGTAATTATTGGCCATCAAATCAAAGTCGACCGGTGGCACAGAACGCGGATAATCACCGTCGTTCATACCCAACAAGCACACCATTTGAAACGGAATGGTACGCATGGGCATCAGCGTGCAAAAATTGACCGAGCCGGCCAAGAACCGTTGACTGTTGCGCTCTGCATCCACCGCGGTTAACCAAGCCTCGCGCACCACAGTCAGTGGTAATTCACGCGATAATGCAGCTTGCGCGCACGCATCCGCCCAGTCGTGCACACTTTGCTGTAGACGCTGAATAAGCAGTAACTCTTGTTCTGTTTCCCCAGTAAAAAAGCGCTCCAGCAGCCGCACCAACAACTGCGTCCAATCTGCTGGTGAATAGCTGTGGCTCAGACGCTCGGCAAAGACGTCCAGCTCATCCAAGAGCAACACCAAAGGGCCCAACAATGCCGCTTCTAAACCTGCCACTTCGGTATAGGGTTCAATGCCAGCAAAGTCTGTACCCTGCCCCATGGCGTAACCGAGCAACATGCGCCGCAACGCAAAGCGCCAGGTGTTTTGCTCCATTGCCTCAGGCAAGCCTAGGCGCACGCGCTGTTCGGCATTCAGTCCCCAGCGCGCACCGGCACCAATGAGCCAACGCTGTAAAATCGGCAAGTCTGCCTCAGCCACGCCGAAACGCTGACGTATGGCCGGCACATCCAGCAGCGCCAACACTTCAGTCAAGCTGATCCGCGCTTGCGGCACATTCAGCAATTGCTCAAGAGCAATTAAAATCGGCTCCTGCCCCCGCCCACCCTGATCCGACAGCGTATAGGGAATATAGCGCGCATCACCTGGGTTAAACTGAGCAAATACCGCCTCAATAAAAGGCGTGTACAAATCAATATCAGGCACCATGACAATCACATCACGTGGTTGTAAGTGCGGATAACGGGCAAAGCGGTCTAAGAGTTGATCATGCAGAATTTCCACTTCCCGCTGTGGGCTATGGGCGATATGAAAACGAATGGACTCATCCTGCGCACAGTCCACGACGGGCCATAATGGCTGGCTTTCCTGCAGCGGGCGCAAATGCAAAATATCATTTTGCAGCTGGGTTAAAACGGTTTCAGGCTCATCATCGACAAAGAGATCAATACGCTGCTGCTCACGCTGAAACAGATCGCGGTAACTCTCGGGGTTATCAAACTCCTCCAACAAAGCAATGTAATCGCGCCCCTGCTTGCCCCAAGTAGCCAATAACGGATGGGCAAACTGATGCAGCTGCTCATTATCCAGATCGCTGGGCATGCCTTGCTTGCGCTGATGGCGAAATAGCGTGCGGCGTAACAAGTCCTTATCCGCGACTATATCGCCCCAATAAAACTGACAAGGGTTGTGCACACACAGAATCACTTGACTAAAACGCGCCATGGCGGATAAAGCTTCCACGGTTTGCGCGGGCAAGGATGAAATCCCCAGCACAATCACCCGACGCGGTAGCCCTTTGGGACGCTGCTGCGCTTCTTGCAAGGCTTTGACAAAGCGCGGATGCACACTGGCGCGGCTGCTGTCTAAGGAATCCTGACCTATATCTTCTAAAAGCACACGCCATAGTTGTGCCTGCCACGCCAGTGTTTGCATGGGTAAATCAGTGCGTTCCACCTCAACACCAGCCACTAACCCATAAGACTGGCCGCGCTGATCAATCTGATCGCGCCCAGCGGCCCACTGCTCCAGCCAGTCGGCACGGTAGACCTGATACTGGTCAAAAATATCTGCTATCCGCTCACACAACTGGTACAGCTTGCGCAGGTCATCATCCTTGGCTAAAAACTGCTTGAGCGGCTTAAAACGCTCATCCTCTAGCAGTGACGGCAGCAAGCGCATCAACCGCCACACCAACTGGTTTTTATCCAGCGGCGAGCTGCTGGCAATCTGCTCTGTGCCCAAGACCGCACGGTAACTTTGCCACAAAAAACGCGCCGGCAAACTCACCTGCACGCTGGCGGCAATGCCCAACCCCTCGTTGCTGGCCAAAGCGTATTTAAGCCACTGGGCGATGCCATTGCTTTGCACCAAAATGACTTCATTTTCCAACGGATGCAGCGGATAGCTCTGCGTCCATTGCACCAACAAATCCCGCAATTGTTCCATCTGATTGCTGTGAATCACCATGAAACCTGCCACTAATGCATCCGAATTCTGCATACCCATCCACACCCTGCCAAAACCAGCGAACCACTATACTAAAGCCCGCCACACTTAAGATAAACACAGGCCAACAAACTGCTTAAGGAGCCTCTGAATAACGTTGATTCGCCACTCCAAAAGGAATATGCACCATCGCCAAATCCTTAGCCTGCAAATGACCGAGCTGATCATCAAAGAAAATGTGCGGGCGAAACACATTGAGAATATGGCGCTTATCCATGCCCCCTAAAAAGAAGGTTTCATCGGCCTCGACACCCCAACTGTGCAACGTGGTAATCACTCGCTCATGGGCAGGCGCGCTGCGGGCGGTAATAATGGCCGTGCGCAAAATAGGTTTATAGTCCGGTTGTGTTTTTTTGCGAGAATTTTCTAACGTCTGCAAACCCGCCAGCTTGCGAAACAGATCAGCCAGCAAACCCGGATTATGTTCACGCGCTTGATGTTCTTGCTCAAACGCATGAAAGCGCTCTAACCCCTCGGCTTTATACACCCGCTCCGACTCATCATCTGCCAGCACCCCATCAAAGTCGAAAGCAATACGCAGTCCTTGATCGTCTGGCTCATCCACCACTTTAGATTGCAACAACAAACCCGCGGGATAACTCGCCTCAACCGCTTTGCGTACATCCTCAGCATTAGCGGTTAAAAACAGCGAGGCATTAAAGGCTGGAATATAGGAAAAAGGCGATTCACCGGTTAAAAACGCAGCGCGGCTAATATCCAAACCATAGTGCGCAATCGAGCGAAACACCCGCTGCCCCGTCGCCGTCGAATTACGCGACAAGAGCACCACTTCCACCGGCTGCTCGTCCGGAAAGCATTGGTTAAAGGACAAAAAACGACGAATAAAGGGATACGCCACGCCCATCGGCAGGATTTTATCGATGTTTTTTTCTTGAGATTCTTTATACGCCTCCGCCCCTTCATCCCTAAAGATTCGGTCGGACTCATCTAGGTTAAACAAGGCGCTGGATGACACAGCAATCACAAGCTTTTTCTCAATCGGGTAAGACATAAAGCGGTTTCTCACAGGCAAATGGATGTGCTGGACTTTTAGTTACCATAGCACGAGAATCATCAGCCGCAAGTACTGACCGCATCAGCCGTTCAACCCAGCATAAAGCCTTTAAACAGAGCAGAAACCCATGTACCAAATCATCTCCATTCAAGCACAACACGACGCGGACATGTGCCGCATTATCCAGCAGGTGGGTGCTCAATACGGCGCTGTGGGTGACGGCTTTGGTCCAGCCGATGCAGAAGTGCAGTGCATGAGCCAGCATTACCCTGCTGAGAACCGTAGCCAATACTTAGTGGCCCTGGTGAACGGGCGCGTGGTCGGCGGTGCCGGAATCGCGCCTTTTCTGGATTCCATTACTGTGTGCGAGCTGAAAAAGCTGTTTTTATTGCCCGACTACCAAGGACGCGGCATTGGTAAAGCATTGAGTCTTGCCTGCCTCGCCTTTGCCCGCGAACAAGGTTATCAGCAGTGTTACCTCGACACTCTCAGCAGCATGCAGGCCGCTATTGGTTTATACGAGCAACTCGGCTTCGTCCACCTTGACCGGCCTTGGCCCGGTACGCTGCATGGCGGCTGTGATGTGTGGATGCTTAAGAATATCCAATCATAACGCCCTAACCTCACCTAATCAGCAGCACGGGTGTGCGTTACACTGCTGATTACCTACAAACGGAGACCGTAAACAGCCCATGCGCCTTGATCGATTTATAGCTGAAACCACCGGCATGAGCCGCAAAGATGCCACCAAAGTACTGCAACGTGCCGAAGTGACCGTTGATGGTGCGGTACAAAAAAAAGGCGCCTTTAAACTGCCTGCCCAAGCCGTGGTTAAATGGAACAATGAGCCTCTTGAACTCATGGGCCCCACCTACCTGATGATGCACAAGCCGCTCGGCTGTGTATGCGCCAATGATGACGGCCTGCACCTGACGGTATTTTCGTATTTAGATCTGCCCAACAAAGACAAACTCCACACCGTGGGCCGACTGGACCTGGACACCTCTGGGTTGTTGTTGATTACTGATGATGGGCAGTGGTCGCACCGCATTACCTCGCCTAAGCAGCAATGCCCCAAGGTATATCACGCTTGGTTGGCCGAGCCAGTCACCGAAAACGATATCACGGCCTTTGCGCAAGGCTTACAACTTAAGGGTGAAACGACCTTAACCGCGCCCGCCGTGCTGGAAATCATTAATGAACGCGAAGCTTTAGTGCAGGTGCATGAAGGCCGCTATCACCAAGTTCGACGCATGTTCGCTGCCGTGGGTAATAAAGTTGAGCAATTACATCGCGAACAAGTCGGGGCATTAACACTCGATACAGATCTTGCACCCGGCGAATACCGCGCGCTTAGCGCTGAAGAAGTAGCGTTATTTTATTAAACAAGGAAAGAATCAATTCAGTGCTTCCTAAGCGAAGCACTGAATTTTAGTTGACGCTAGATTGGATAGCGCGAAATAACCGCCAAGCTTTGCCCACCAGGAATATCTGCGGCACGCACCGCCATCACTTTGGCACCGCTACGTAATGCGCGACCGGTAATTTCATCGACAATGTCATAGTTAACCGCATCGCCACCTTCAGCGCTGAAGGAAACGGCTCCGGTTTCATCATCAATAGAACCATCTAATACGCAATCAATATCAACCAGCAAACGGTCAATACCGCCAAAAGTGGCTAAACGAGCAGCATCAGAGATATCCGTAGTGGTGCGATTTTTTCCGGCACGCTCTTCGAACAACTGATGGAACGCTTTAACCTGCTCAGCGTAGTGGGCATCCAGCACTGGTCTTGCTGCACTGGCCAAATCAGACTCACTGAGGTGCTCAGGATTACCTGAAATGGTGCTGGGCAGTGCAGGAATAACACTTATCGAGCGAAACAATGCTTCGAGCGGTTTAGTAGTTGCCAAAATCAACGGCAGATCCGACCCAGCCAACACAGGACGTAGCGCCGCATCAAGCTTGCGTATAAAACGCGTAAGATAAAAGCTGTCACCCTGCGAGCCATGTCGATGCCCGGTTCCTGAGTAGTCTTTATTCGTCGCCTTGCCACCTGCACTCGCCGCATCAGTTGGCATATTTTGCACGTCAATCTGACGCGCAGGTAAGTCTGCAGACACGGCAATCAGCCTTACCGCATTCTCTGATAAAGCCAGCACATGCGCGGCATGCGGGAAAGTGATCGCACGTAACAGCGGCTTAAGATGGAAGCGATCGGACACCTCAACAATAGCATTGAGCTTGCTCGCCATACGATAGGTACGCAGTGATTCTGGGGTCGCTAAAATCGCTAGGCTGTTTGCCTGATAATTCCAAAACTCATCGTCAGCTAACAAATCAGCAAACTGCTGCTGTAATGGCGCAATCTGCTTTTTATCAAAGCCCGCTGCCTCAAGCTGGGTAACTGCTTTCTTAACTAGATTGCTGAGATTTATCCGACTTTGTTCCGTTTCACGACTGACGGGTGTGGTCGGTAGGTAAATCGAGATGCACGCCTCAGAACGCACCGAATTAAGCGCGCCGATGTCTTCGGCACTTGGCATATCAACATAATACATAAAAAGCCTCCTGCAAATTAATAGCACCTTGACTGTACCAGAATGAAACCTAAGAAAAAGCTAATTATTGAAAGCATAGTTTTGGATACACGCCAATATAAACAGCGTCTTTCAGAGTCAAGTCTTGTAAAAGCGCAACTTTCGGGTGATTGGCGGTTGTCCATGTAGGTCTGCCTTCAGGCTGACATGTCGGGCTAAAGCCCGACCTTGTATGTTAGTCAGTAACGATTATTCGTTAAGATAAGAGCAATTTACTGGGGAAGCCGTGCCGACCTTGAGGCAGTTTACTGACCTCGTATGTAGAGTGGCTCCCCGCCTCTTTGCTTATCTCGAAGAGTATCTACAGGAGCATGTAAGCTCGGCAGGGTTTTCATCGCGCATAAGATGCGCTCCCACAGTAAAGCAAAGCGGTTTGCACGCAGCCGAACGCTTGGCACAGCTATTGTGGGAGCTTATATTTTCCAAGTTCCCCGACATTTTTACCATCCGGTCAGATTTTTTCTACACTCGTAAATGCGAGGTGCCCTACTTCCCGTAGCGCCTGCACAAAGGTACTGGGTTCCTGAGCGCCAGAGATGAGGTGTTTGTTGTTGATAATAAAAGCCGGCACGGAAGTGATGCCCATCTGCTGGTAAACGGCTTTGTCTTTGTTCACTGCGTCAACATACTGATTCGACTCCAGTACGTGTTTAGCCTTTTCCGTATCCAACCCCAGAGACTTGACGCAACTCAGCAAAACATCCTGCTCGGCAACGTTCTGCGCCTGACCGAAATATGCCTCAAATAACGCTTGTTTCATGCCCGTTTGTTGTCCCTGCTCGCCCGCCCATTTAACTAGCCGGTGCGCATCGAAGGTATTGCAGGTGAGTCGCTCTTGTAGCTTTTCGAAATTCAGCCCTAAAGCTTTTGCGATCGTCATCATTTGACTTTGGTTAGCACGCATCTCTGCCTCGCTGCGCCCATATTTTCTAGCCAGCGCTGGCAAAATTGGCTCACCCGGTCCGCTGTGGTCGGGGTTCAACTCAAATGCATGCCATTCGACCACGAACTCATACTCAGACGCCAGTTGCTGCATGGCCAGCTCTAGACGGGCATAACCAATAGCACACCATGGACAGGCAATGTCAGAAACAATATCGATATGTATTTTTTTCATAGGAATTCCTGTTTTTTTGTTAGAAGGAGGATGCCATGCATTCGACTGCAGATTACATTTGCGAACACAGCACTGCCTGATGCAGACCGGAAAATCTAAATCGCGCAAAAGTTGCGCTCCCACAAGAGCCTGTTGCGCCTGTACGAGGATGCCATGCATTCGACTGCAGATTACATTTGCGAACACAGCACCGCCTGATGCAGACCGGAAAATCCAAATCGCGCAAAAGTTGCGCTCCCACAAGAGCCTGTTGCGCCTGTACGAGGATGCCATGCATCCGAACGCGGGTTACCTTTGTGAGTACAGCACCGCCTGATGCAGACCGGAAAATCTAAATCGCGCAAAAGTTGCGCTCCCACAGAGTACCTGCAGCAACGTGCCGTGCGCGTAGATATTCTCTTTGGCAAACCATGGATAGCTGTGCTATTTATCTTTGCAGGTTTTGGCCAGTAATACAGTAAACTCATCCGCTGGCACAGGCCGACCAAACAAGTAGCCCTGACCCAGCGCGCACTGACACTGCTGTAAGAACTGCACTTGCTCCTCTTGCTCAACCCCTTCAGCCTGCACTTCAAGCCCCATGCTCGCCCCCAAGGCTAAAATTGCATGCACAATTGCTACGTCTTCGCTATCACTGGGCAAGTTGGTTATAAAGCTCTGGTCAATTTTAAGTTTATGCACAGGAAGTGATTTCAAACGACCCAAGGATGAATGACCTGTACCAAAGTCATCAATAGCAAGGCGAATGCCTATTTCCCGCAGGCCACACAACGCAGCATCTGCTCCTTCTGGGCTTTCCATTACGGTACTTTCAGTTACCTCAAGCTCCAGAAAACGGGCATCAAGTTGGTTTCGTTTAAGCGTTGCCTCTACTTTTTCTGCTAAGCCTTCTTCAGATAATGAACGGCTGGATAAATTGACCGCAACGAATTTTAAATCATATTCCATTGCTAGCCACTGCTGCATTTGCTTGCACGCTTTGTTTAACACCCAAGCATCCAAAGCGCTGATGAGCCCACTTTCTTCGGCTATAGGAATAAACTCATTCGGCGCAATAGGACCTTGCGTAGGATGATTCCAGCGAACCAGTGCTTCGCAACCCACTAACTTTTGCCCGCTTAATTCATAAACTGACTGATAATGTACGTCCAACTCTTCATTTTCAAGCGCCCGTCTTAGTTCGCTAGCAACACGAATACGCTGATTGGCTTGTTCCGTCATTTCGGCGGTATAAAAAGCAAAGGTTTCGCGCCCGCTATCTTTGGCTTTATGTAGTGCTGAGTCAGCGTTACGCATGATCTCTTCAACACTTTCACCCGCAAACGGATACAAACACACACCCACACTGACGCTAATAAAAACCTGGTTTTCTGCCAGCGTAAAAGGCGCTTTACAGGCTTGGATAAGTCGCTCTGCCACCCCCACTGCGTCCATAGCTGAAGTAACGCTCTCACAAATAAGTGCAAACTCATCTCCGCCTATTCGCGCTAAAACACTAGCTTGCTGTGTCGCTTCTTTGAGGCGCAAAGCTATATCTTGCAGAAGCTGATCACCTGAGCTATGGCCTAAGCTCTCATTAATATTTTTAAAGTGATCTACACCCACTATAAACAAAGCATTGTTTTTTTGCTTATTGATCGCACTTTCTAAGGAGATTTTTAGTCGTTCACTCAAATGAATGCGATTAGCTAATTTTGTTAGTGGGTCGTAAAGGGACAGAAAACTCAGCTCTGAAAGGGAGTTATCCGTGGTTGAAATATCTGAAAAAACAGCAACATAATGCGAAACAATGCCGTTTTCACTTTTTATCGCTTTAACCGTTTGATACTGCCTAAGCAGCTCACCATTTTTATGACAGTTCCATACTTCGCCACTGCACATGCCCTTTTCATTTAGATCAGCCCACATACTCCGGTGAAACTCTTTTGAGTGGCGGTTGGACTTAAGCAAGCTTGGGGTTCTACCCAGTACTTCTGATTCGCTATAACCGGTGATACGCGTAAAGGATGGATTGACGTACACAATGTTGCTAGCGTGATCAGTAATTAATACCGCTTCGCGAGTAGACTCAAAGACAGCTTCTGCCTGCTGTAAGCGTACTTTTGCCGCATATTGCTCAGTGACATCACGGGCAATACCTATAAAGCGTACCGGCTTGCCTTGACTGTTTTTAATTATACAGCCGCGTGAGCGAATCCAACGATGGCTGTTATCCCGGTGCAGCATGCGATACGATTTTTCATACGCGCCGTCTCCCTCAGCAATAAAACGCAAAACATCCCGATATATTTTTTCACGTGCCTCAGGAATCAAACGATTACGCCATGCTTGCTGAGTGTTACCAAACTCTTCCTGGGTAAAGCCTAGATTGGCGCAATACGCTTCAGAGAAAAACACCTCTTCTTGATCGTTTAAGCTCCAATCCCATACAGCTTCCTGCGAAGCTTCTACGGCGCGTTGATAACGATCTAATATAAGCTGTGTATCTTTATGTTGTTGCGCTACCAACCTAGTGTAGAGACGAAAAACAATAAATCCATAGACTGCGGTTAATAGGCCTTGCAAACCAAGAATCGATAGATAGTAAAATTTATGCTGTTTATCTAGGCTAAATATAAAATACTCATGACCCCATACGCTCACCAGCATTACACTGGCGAGCAATACTACATATAAAATAAAACTGCGGTACAGAAATTTTCTTAGGTTCATTTATATTTAAATCAAGTAATTGTAAATAATATATAAGCCTTAATCATTAACAACATGCCAAGTTCATTGAATCGCTGAATTATTGCCAGCGCCAGTATATACAACGCCCCCTTATATCTGAAAGCGCGAAACCAGCCCTTGCAATTCCTGCCCTAAGCGCGCCAACTCTTGCGACGAAGCTGCCGTTTCTTCTACGGCAGCGGCTGACTGCTCAGCAATACCATTGACGCTTACTACACTGCGATTGATTTCTTCAGCCACTGAGCTTTGCTCCTCTGCTGCCGCGGCAATTTGCATGCTCATCGCCTGAATTTCAGCAATAACGCGTGTGATGGCTCCCAATTCGTTACTGGCTTCTTTGACCAGCTCTAGCGTTGAGTCTGCCAGCGTTCGGCTGCTATCCATCATGGTCACAGCTTTTCCTGAGCCAGTCTGCAGCCTGCTAATCAACCCTTCAATCTCAGCGGTGGACTCTTGCGTGCGCTGGGCTAAGCCGCGCACCTCATCGGCAACCACTGCAAAGCCGCGTCCAGCCTCTCCAGCTCGCGCCGCCTCGATAGCAGCGTTTAGTGCTAGCAGGTTAGTTTGCTCAGCAATACCGTTAATGACCGTCAGTACAGTAGAAATATTGGTACTGTCTTCATTAAGTCTGTGCATTGCTTCGGCACTTTGTTGCACCTGTGCAGTTAAGCGACCATTGGCATCCAGTGCATTTTGCAATACCTGCTCACCATGTGCAGCAAGACGATTGGCTTTGTCGGAAGCTATTGATGCTTCTTCTGCGTTTTGTGCAACCTCATGCACAGTCGCCGTCATCTCATTCATTGCTGTTGCCACTTGCTCCGTTTCTTCACGTTGACTAAGCACCCCAGCACTGGTTTGCGTTGTCACAGCGGAAAGTTCCTCTGCCGCTGAAGCCAGTTGCGAGGTAAAATCATTGACCTCACCTAAGGCTTCACGCAGATTCGAACGTGTCTGATCCAGAGCATTCAACAAAGCACCAAATTCATCACCACGTCGCTCCACACCACGCCCGGTCATATCTCGATTGCCAATGGCTTGAGCAATGCGGATGGCTTGGTCTAGTGGCTGAGTGATTTGTTTGGTCATAACCCAGCCAATTAAAGCACCTAATGCAATCGCGGCTAACGTTAAGATAACCGCGACTGTTTTTGCGCTACTTATTTGCTGGCTACCCAAGTCGGTAACAAAGCGCACCCGGTCTTCGGTAGCAGCGCTCAAGCGCTTATAAACATCGTTCATGTTTTTTTCGGCGCTAACCTGTTCCTTTGTTAGCGGGACTATAGCGCCCAGTAAGTCCATATAAGTGTCAATATCGGATGCAATTTTTGTTCTTAACTCTGCTGCTCTGCCAGAAAGTCTTGGCTGTAGTTTGCCCGCCACCTCCAGCAATGCGCTGTACGACTGTTCTAGGTTTTCAATACTAGAGTCAGTTCTGTCGGTAATATAAACCCGCGCTGAATAGGCAAGTGTGCGTCTGGCATCAACAAGACTGGTGACGAGTCGACCTGTTATAGCGCTATGTAAGTCATTATGCAGAATCGGCTGCTGTACGCTGCCGTTAATTAAAGAGTCCATCTCAGCCAGCGAAGCGTTAGTGTCAGCACCGCTGATAACCGCTGCCGCGATATTTTCCTCTATCTGATTATGCGCATTAACATAGCTGGTGAATAATTGTTCATACTCCGCCACGTCGACTTGGATTTCATCCATGATTTTATGGCTGCTAGCGGCAGTGAGTGTTGTTTTTGCCTCACTCGCCGTCTGCTTAACCTTGTCGGCTATTGAGTGGGTAGCCGTGATGTGTTTTTCATCTGGACTTATTTTATAAAACGCACTCGTAATTTGTAAGGCGTCAGCCAAATCATTAATCAAAACCATTTTTTCTATGTTAGAAGAACGCATGGTAATTTGATTTAAGCTGTTAAAATTATTAACCGTTAAAATCACTAGCAATAGTATAATTAAGCTTATCCCCACGGATAGTTTTATCGAGACACTGATGTTTTTCATTATTATTTCTCTACCAGTAAACTTGCATTTTCGCCTACAACAGGCCTTATTCAAACGCTATTCCAACTATAATTTAAAAAAACTTAGAAGCTTCTGAATAACATTACCGAGGACGCTAACACAAGGCGCAACGACCAACGGGAGTAACAGCCAAAGGCTGACCCGAAGGGCGAGCGCTAGCGAGTCAAAACGCACGATAAAACGCAATTTACATAAGTAAATGAGCATTATATTGGCTTCGCTCACCCCTTCGGGGCCGTGATAAAGCACGCTCAATTTAAAGATTGTGAGTGCGCTTTTAACGCAGTGGTAGCTACCCAAGTAGTTATTCAGAGGCTTTCTTATGCTCGACTCTTGCCCTAAGAGACAAGCGCTAGCAAGCATATGTTTTTTTAAAGATGTCGATGAAGTATCAGAAACAAAAGTGCTGACTTATAAAATGATCAATATCAATTATATTTTTTTTCGTAATGCGTTTTTATTCTTATACGCGTTCGGATGCATTTATCTCGCTCGCCACGACTACATCTCTTGCACAACAGCCTCACTGACATCTCTTAACTGCCAAACGCTAAACTCTGCGCTGCTGGTTAATCCCATTCGTGCAAAATCCAACTTAATGCAAATACTAACAGGCAGGCTTTTGTGGGACTCGACTTGTCGGGGAACGAGAAAAACACTGAGCTCAGGCCGTGCACAGACTACAATTCACTGCCATGGCTTTTTTTTGATTCCCTGACAAGTCAGGAGGGTTTAGAAATCAGCTACACCCTTAAATGCGAAGAGCCTCTTAACTCATTACAAGTCAAGAGATGTCAGGGATTGCGCTAGATTGAATTGACGGCTGTTAGCCCAGTTTAACAACGCGAACCAGCGCTGGATCATCGGCATGCTCTAAAAGGATCTTGCGTACCCGCGCCTGCCATAGACGGGCAAACTCGATCTGTTGTTCAGGTGTTTCACGGTTTTGGATAACCGCCTGCATGCGTTCGCGCTGCGATTCATCGGCAGGTATCCGGTTAGCATCAAAGGTCACCGCTACAGCAGCGCCAGTGTCCATGCGCTCGAAACGGATCGGCGCGTCATTGTCACCCTCTTGCGCCGCGAAACTGAGCAACCCGTTACGGGCGAAACGACCACCAATTCCCTTGAAGCCGCCCTGCGCTGCAGCACCGGTCAACAAGGTCAGCACTTGGGCGACCACACCAGTAGTCCACTGCGTTTCAGGTGTTGGCATCTGTATGGCGATACCACCACGCTCGGGCAACGTATCCGGATAAAGTGCATTCAATGCGGCTCTGGCAGTCAGAAAAGCGCCGGCCACCGTTGGGCAAGAATGGCCTGCTAGCCGCACTGCATCCGCGTAACGGTAATCCATGATGCCCTCTGTTGCGCTACCCAGTAATTGAGCTAAAGGGTCGTGCAAACGAATTACTGGCG
>Ga0265293_10000541_pt1 | contig 90185 bp, 90 predicted proteins | sample Munlanlewell138R_FD_192505 | JGI IMG/M metagenome (GOLD analysis project Ga0265293, IMG submission 192505) | Leachate microbial communities from a municipal landfill in Southern Ontario, Canada - Leachate well 138R | ecosystem: Engineered > Solid waste > Landfill > Unclassified | place: Canada... | reverse complement strand
GGCGGGAAATAGGGCAGCGGACTACGACACGGTCAGTGGATGCGTTCGCCTAAAAGGCGCTCGGGTCGGGGAACAGGATGCGGATGGGGGGGCGCCCGAGGCGAGGATCATGCCGCGGCTTTCCACACCGACAGATGGGGGCGGGTTAGCGGATGCGTTCGCCTAAGGGGGTCTGGGGGTCGGGGAACAGGACGCGGATGGGGGAGTCGCCCGAGGCGAGGATCATGCCGCGGCTTTCCACGCCGCAGATGGTGGCGGGGGCAAGGTTGGCGACAAGGACGACCTTTTTGCCGAGCAGGTCGGCCGGCTCGTAGAACCGGGCGATGCCCGAGACAACCTGGCGGGTCTCGTAGCCCAGGTCGAGCTGAAGTTTCAATAGTTTTTTGGCGCGGGGGACCTTTTCACAGGCGAGGACCTGCGCGACGCGCAACTCTACCTTGCTGAAATCGGCAATGGTAATCTCGGGTTCGTGGGTGAGCGGGGCCTCGGGCGCGGCGCCTTGGGTGTCGGCGCTTTGTGCATCGGAGGGTGTCTTGTCGGCGGCGCTCTGCGGAGCGGCAGTCGGGTTTTCAGAGGTTCCGGCGGGGGGTACGGGGGTGCTTTGCGAGTTTTCGTGGGATGTTTCCGCCTGTTTGGCGGCCTGTCCCTCGAAAAAGGCCTTTTCGTCGATGCGGGCGAAGAGGGGGGAGGCGGCGCCGAGCTTCCCGCCGGGCCGGAGGGCGCCAAAGCGGAGGACGCTCTTGTAGTCGGTATCAGTGGTGCCGAGCTGGGCAAACATGCGCTCGGCGGTCTGGGGCATGAACGGGGTGAGCAGCACCGCGCCCACCCGCAGGCTCTCGAGCAGGTGGTAGAGGACGGTGCCGAGACGGTCCCGCCGGCTCTCGTCCTTTGCCAGTGCCCACGGGGTATTTTCATCAATATATTTATTGGCAAAGCGGAAAATATCGAAGATGGCAAAGGCGGCGTCCGCCAGATGGTAGGACTGCATGTTGGCCTGCCAGACCTTCACCGACTCTGCCACCGTTTGGAGCAGGGGCTCGTCCTGGGGCAGGGGGGCGGCGGGCGGGGGGACAATGCCGTCAAAATATTTCACGGTCATGGCGTGGGTGCGGCTCATGAGATTGCCCAGGTTGTTGGCCAAGTCCATGTTGTAGCGGCCGATGACCTGCTCATAGCTGATGGTGCCGTCGCTGTTATAGGGCATCTCCGCCAGGGCGTAGTAGCGGACGCCGTCCGCCGATACCAGATCCGCCAGCTCGTCGGCATAGATCACGTTGCCGCGGGACTTGGACATCTTGTCCTCGCCGGCGTTGAACCACGGGTGGCCGAAAATCTTTTTGGGCAGGGGAAGGTCCAGCGCCATGAGGAAAATGGGCCAGTAGATGGTATGGAAGCGCAAAATATCCTTGCCGATGATATGGACATCTGCCGGCCAGTAGCGCCTGAAATGTTCGGACTGCGCCTCATAGGGCAGATCCGGGTTGTAGCCCAGCCCGGTGATATAGTTGCTCAGCGCATCCAGCCAGACATACACGACATGGGCGGGGTCAATGTCCACCGGGATGCCCCAGCGGAAAGAGGTGCGGGAGACGCACAAATCCTGCAGGCCTGCCTTCAGGAAGTTGTTGACCATCTCTTTTTTGCGGGAGTCGGGCTCGATGAAGCCGGGGTTTGCCTCAATGTGCTGCAGCAGGCGGTCGGCATAGGCGGACATTTTGAAAAAGTACGCCTCTTCTTTGGCCCGGCTCACGGGGCGGCCGCAGTCGGGGCACTTGCCGTCCACGACCTGCGTGTCGGTGAAAAAGGACTCGTCGGGGGTGCAGTACCAGCCCTCATACTGTCCCTTGTAAATGTCGCCCTGCCTGACAAAGCGGCGGAAAATCTTCTGCACCGCCTCCATATGGTCGGCGTCGGTGGTGCGGATGAAACGGTCATAGGTGGTGTTCATGCGGTCCCAGATGCCGGCGATGACGCCCGAGACCTCGTCCACATACGCCTGCGGGGCGATGCCGGCCTCCCTGGCGCAGGACTCAATCTTCTGGCCGTGCTCGTCGGTGCCGGTCATGAAATAGACATCCTTGCCCATCATTCGCCGGAATCTTGCCACGGCGTCCGCCATGATGATCTCGTAGGTGTTGCCGAAATGCGGCTTTTTTGACGCATAGGCGATGGCTGTGGTCAGGTAAAATTTTTCTTGTGACATGGGGACCTCCGAAAGTTGCTTGTATTTATCTATAGGCTTGGTTCTGTCGTGAGCAAACATGCGTGCGTGCACGGGTGCTGTGCCAGGACATTTTTGCGAAGCCGTCAATAGGGCAGCCGCACGAAGTGCGGCAGGAGCGATAGCTCCCGGGATTGCGCAAGCCATACCGAATGCCTGTATTATACCATGTTGCACCAGTGATTGCAAGATTTCACAAAAAGTTTGGTGGGAAGAAAAAAGCGGCGGGTTGGTGGGCGGGGGTTTTTGACGCTTGACATTTTTCAAATAAATGTTATACTATATAATGAAAATGTGCGGCCCGACGGGCGGAGAGGAGGGCGTGGTGCGGGCGTATTTTGATTTGTTATGCGGCAACACGGCCCTGTCCCGCTTGGTAGGGGATGCCATTGTCCACGGGCGACTGCCTCATGCCCTGATCGTGACGGGGGAGGCGGGCTCGGGAAAACGGTTTTTTGCGCGGCAGATAGCGGCGGCGCTGGTTTGTGAGCATAAGCATGGCGAGATGACGCCGCTGGTGAATGCTCAACCGCTGACTGTTGGTCAACCGCTGACTGTTGGTCAGCCGCCGCAGGCGGGTGTGCCCTTACCTTGTCGGCAGTGTGAAAGCTGCCGCAAGGTGCTCTCGGGCACGGCGCCGGACGTGTATGTGCTGAACAAGGGAGAGGGCGCCACCATCGGGGTGGACGCGGTCCGCGCGATGCGGGCGGATATGAGCCTGTCGGGTACGGAGGACAAACACCGCACCTATATCATTGAGGAGGCCGACCTGATGACCGTGCAGGCGCAAAACGCGCTGTTGGTCTCGCTGGAGGAGCCGCCTGCCGGGGTCAGTATGCTGCTGCTGTGCGAAAGCCCCGCCCGTTTGTTGCCCACCATCAGGAGCCGGTGCCAATTGCTGAGGATGTCCCCCCTGACGCGGGAGGAGATCACAGGCTACCTCCGGCAAGAGCGACACGCGCTTGACCGGCTGCGTGAGCAGGAGCCCGCACAGTTCGAGGCGTTGCTGACACATGCCGGCGGCAGGCTGGGTGTGCTGCTCGAGAGCGCCGACAAGGCGGCGCAAAGCGGTATCGCGCGGCGGCGCGCGATGCTGGACGGGGTGTTGGCCGCGATTTTTGAGAAAAAAAGCTATGCGTCTCTGGTGACGGCTACCCAAGCCCTCTCCGGCAAGCGGCCGGAGTTGCAGGAGGCGCTGTTGCTCTGGCAGGTGGCCCTGCGGGACCTGGTGCTGCTGAGCCGCTCGGCCGGGGCGCCCCTGCTCTATTTTACCGACGGGGAGCGGGCGGCGCGCTATGCGCAGTCCGGCACGGCGTACCTGCTGCGGCTCTATGACGCGGTGGGGGAAGCGGCGGAGCACCTGTCCCTGTATGCCAATGTGGCGCTGACGCTCGCCCGGTTGCTCACGGCGCTGGGGGCGGCGATGCGCTGACTGCCGGTCGTGTGACCGCGCGGCGGGCCGGCGGGATGCCGGATATTCGGGGTGTGTCCACAGACCGCCCCATCGCAGACGGAAGAAGGAAGATACATGCAAGACGAACAACAGAAATATCAAGGGCCGGGTGAGTCCCGTGCGAACGGGCAGACCCCCGCTGACAATCGCGTCTCCGGCGCTCCGGCCCCGGGGCAGCAGAGAGCCGCCGGGGGCTCGGGAAACAGTCGTCCGGGCGGGGGGCGCTCGGGTGGCAGAGGACGATCGGGGCGGGAGGACCGGCCGGGCGGCTACTCGATGAAGGACGACCGACTGGGGGGGCCTGACGGCGTGACTGCCGAAGCGCTGCCCGAGACGGTCGAGGTGATTGGCGTGAGCTTTCGCCATGCCGGGAAGGTGTACTGGTTTGCGCCCGGCGGGGCCCGCTTTGAGATGGGGAGCTCGGTGGTGGTGGAGACCAGCCGCGGGATGGAGATCGCCCGGGTGAGCGTTCCCAACAAGACTGTCAGGGGGGCCGACATTGTGCCGCCGCTGCGCACGGTCGTGCGTGCCGCCACAGAGGACGACATGGCGCGGCAGGCGCGCAACCGGGAGCTGGAGAACGAGGCGGCGGTGGTGTTCCGTGAAAAGGTCGCCCTGCATCGGCTGGAGATGAATTTAGTGGCGGTGGAGTATACCTTTGACAACGCCAAGCTGCTGTTCTACTATACGGCCGAGACCCGGGTGGACTTCCGTGAACTGGTGAAGGATCTGGCGTCGGTGTTCAAGACAAGAATCGAGCTGAGGCAGATCGGCATCCGTGACGAGGCCAAAATGATGGGGGGCATCGGGGTTTGCGGGCGTGCGTTGTGCTGCTCCAGCTTCCTGTCCGACTTTGTGCAGGTGTCGATCAAAATGGCCAAGGAGCAAAACTTTTCGCTGAACTCCACGAAAATATCGGGGGCCTGCGGGCGGCTGATGTGCTGCTTGCGGTATGAGCATGAATCCTACGAGGAGGCGGTCAAGACCACCCCGCCAAACGGCGCCTATGTGAGCACGGCCGACGGGAACGGCACGATCATTGAAACCCGTCCGTTGGCGCAAACGGTGCGTGTGCGGCTGGAGAACAAGCCGGAGACCCCGAAGTTGTATCGCTGCGACGAGGTGACGGTGATCCGCCGCTCGAAACACGAATAGAGGGCATAGGCAGAGGGGGCGCTGCTTTTCGGTGTTTTTGCTGTAATTTAGCGAGGATTTTTTTTGAACCTCTTGATTTTTAACGAAAGTATGCTACAATGTATCCGAATTCATAGAACAATGGAGGATAGGCTATGGCATACTTAATCAGCGACGACTGCATCAAGTGCGGCGCTTGCGCGGACGAGTGCCCGGTCGGATGCATTACGGAAGAGGATGAAAAGTTCGTCGTGGATGCCACTGAGTGTCTTGATTGTGGCGCTTGCGCCACCGTTTGCCCGGTAGATGCACCCAAGCAGGACCAGTGAATCTGAAGGCGGAGCGGGCTTCAACCTGCTCTGCTTTTTTTTACCCTCCGGTGCCGCTGTGGGAGGGGGTGACGGTGCGTGAGCGCGCCGGGTGCCGGGGCACACTTGGCTGTGTGTACGCACAGCCTATTCTTTACAGAAAGGCTTGGCCGTGTCAAGAGAGCGGGAGGTGCGCGGATGTCGGTGGAACTGCAAAGCGATGAGCGGCTGGACGTTGTCAACGACAACCTGTCGCTCATCCAAAAAAAGAACGGTCATGCCTTTGGCACCGACGCCCTGCTGCTGGCTGCCTTTGTCAGGGGGCGGCGGCGGGGGCGGGCGCTCGAGTTTGGCGGGGGGGGGGGGATCGTGTCCCTGCTCTGCGCGGGCCGGGGTAAGTTCGCGCACATCACCTGTGTGGAGGTCCGGCCCGAATATGCCGCCCTTGCCGAGCGCAACATTGCCCTCAACGGGCTACAGGCGCGGGTGCGGGCGGTGTGTGCGGATATCAGAGAGCTTGATACGTATGGGCAGGAGGGGGACTACCATGCCGTGTTTGCCAACCCGCCCTATATGAAAACCGACACGGGCAAGCCCAACCGGGCGGCGGGGAAAAACGCGGCGCGGCACGAGACCCGGGGAGGGATCGCCGACTTCTGCCACGCGGCCGCGAAAAAGCTGCGGTATGGCGGCTCCTTCTTCTGCGTGTGGCGGCCCGACCGGCTGGCGGACCTCATGCGCGCGCTGGATGCCGCCCAGCTGGAAGTGAAAAAAATGACCTTTGTTTGTGCAGATACGCAAAAACCCCCCTCTATGGTACTGGTAGAAGCGAGGTTGGGGGGCGGCGGGGGGCTGGTGCTCACTCGCAACCTGTTTCTGTATCGCGCGCCCGGCGAGCGGGTGTACTCGGACGAGATGGCCTATATTCTGCATAGCGGCAGTTTTCCAAGTGAAAGGGAGGGCGTATGAACCATACTCCGGAGACGACCGGTGCGCCGGGCAAAAATCAGACCCTGCCCGGTGTGCTGTACCTGGTGGCGACGCCTATCGGCAACCTGTCCGACATCAGCGAGCGGGCACTGAAGGTGCTCGGCGAGGTGGACTTCATTGCCGCGGAGGATACGCGGCGCGCCATGAAGCTGCTTTCCTGCTATGAGCTGCCCAAAAAAGAGCTGCTCAGCTATTTTGAGCACAACAAGCGGGGGCGGGGGGCGGTAATCTGTGACCGCCTGGCGGCGGGGGAGAGCTGTGCGCTGGTCACCGACGCGGGCACGCCCGCCATCAGCGATCCGGGTGAGGACCTGGTTGCGCTGTGCGCCGAGCGGGGAGTTCCCGTGGTGGCGGTGCCCGGGTGCTGTGCGGCGGTGACGGCGCTGGCGCTGTCGGGCCTGCCGAGCGGGCGTTTTGTCTTTGAGGGGTTTCTGCCCGTGCCGAACGCCGAGCGGCGGCGGCGGCTGGCTGAACTATCGTCGGAGCGGCGGACGCTGGTGCTGTACGAGGCGCCGCACAAATTGAAGGGGACCCTGTCGGATCTCGGCGAGGCGCTGGGGGAGCGGCGGCTCACGCTCTGCCGTGAGCTGACCAAGCTGCATGAGCAGGTGTGGTATACCACCCTGAGGGAAGCCGCCGGGCACTATGAAAGCCACACGCCCAAGGGGGAGTTTGTGCTGGTGATCGAGGGCGCAAGTGCCTCCACGGGGCAGGAAGGCGGGGGGTTTTTGGCGGAGACGGGCTTATACGCCCTGCCGCCGGCGGAACATGTCGGCCACTACATGGCCCGGGGGATGAAGCGCATGGACGCCATCAAGGCGGCGGCGGCTGACCGCGGGATGAGCAAAAGCGAGCTGTACAGCCTGCTGCAACAGAAAGAGTGAGCGACGCGCCCGGGCACGGCGAGGGAAACGCGCCGCGCTTCCTTTTCGTTGGTGAAAAATCCGCTTGACAAATGACGGCCTTGGTGCTATACTGACCATAGCGGACCATGTTTCGTATCTGACCTCTGCACAGAGAGCGGTGCCCTGGCTGAAAGCACGCGGGAGAGGATACGGGGTACCAGCCGCGGGATGACTGACAATTGATCGTAGAGTGAAACGCTCGGGTGGAACCGTGCGGATAAGTTTTATCCACACCCCGAACAGAGGAATCTGTTCGGGGTGTGCTGTTTTTCATCAGTTTTTATTCGAGAGAACCAAGAAAAGAGAGGCAAGAGGTATGCGTATTGTGTTTGAACCATCGGCTGTGCTGGAAGCGGCGGCACCGCTGAGTGTGTATGAGGCCGCCAAGGAGGCGGGCGTGCTGTCCCGCGGGGTGCTGGCGGCATCGGTGAACGGCCGCACGGTGTCGCTGACCACCCCCCTGACGGAGGATGCGTCGGTGAGACTGCTGACCTTTGAGGACCCGGAGGGGGCGCTGGTCTACCGCCACACCGCCTCGCACCTGCTGGCGCAGGCGATGAAGCGGCTTTACCCGCAGACCAAGCTGGCGATCGGGCCGGCGATTGACAACGGCTTCTACTATGACTTTGACAGCGAGGAGACGTTGACCCCCGAGGTGCTGGTCAAAATAGAGGACGAGATGCGGAAGATTGTGCGGGAAAACCTGCCCGTCGAGCGGTTTGAACTGCCGCGGCAAGAGGCCATCGCCCTGATGCGGGAGCGGGAGGAGCCCTACAAGGTGGAGCTGATTGAGGCGCTGCCCGAGGATGCCGTCATCTCCTTCTACCGGCAGGGGGAGTTTGTCGATCTGTGCGCGGGACCGCACCTGTATGCCACGGGGGGCGTCAGGGCCCTGAAGCTCCTTTCCTGCACGGGGGCTTACTGGCGGGGGGATGCCTCAAAGAAGATGTTGCAGCGTGTGTACGGCACGGCCTTTGACTCCAAAGAAGCCTTGAATGCGTACCTGCAGGCGCTGGAGGAGGCCAAAAAGCGCGACCACAATAAAATCGGGCGGGAGCTGGGCTTTTTCACGACCTCCGAGCTGATTGGGCAGGGGTTGCCGATTCTGATGCCCAAGGGGGCGCGCACCATCCAGCGGCTCCAGCGCTTTGTCGAGGACGAGGAGGAACGGCGGGGGTACCTGCTGACCAAAACGCCCCTCTTTGCCAAGAGTGACCTCTACAAGCTCTCCGGGCACTGGTACCACTACCGCGAGGGCATGTTCATCATGGGGGACCCAAGCGACGAAAGCAAAGAGTGCTATGCCCTGCGCCCCATGACCTGTCCCTTTCAGTACCAGGTCTTTCTGAACCGCAAGCGTTCCTACCGAGACCTGCCCATGCGGCTGGCCGAGACCTCCACCCTCTTTCGCAATGAGGACTCGGGGGAGATGCACGGGCTGATTCGCCTGCGGCAGTTTACCATCTCGGAGGGGCACCTGATCATCCGTCCCGAACAGCTGGCGGAGGAGTTCAAGGGCTGTCTGGAGCTGGCAAAATATATGCTGGACGTGCTGGGGCTGGCGGAGGACTGCAGTTATCGTTTCTCTCAATGGGACCCTGCCAATACCCAGAAATATGAGGGAACGGCCGAGCAGTGGGAGACGGCGCAGGCGGCGATGAAAGAGCTGCTCGACGACCTCGGGATCCCCTACAAGATCGGCATTGACGAGGCGGCGTTCTATGGGCCGAAGCTGGACATTCAGATCAAGAATGTGCACGGCAAGGAGGACACGCTCATCACCATCCAAATTGATATGCTGCTGGCCAAAAAGTTCGGCATGGAGTATATCGACTCGGACAACACCGCCAAAACGCCCTATATCATTCACCGCACCTCGATCGGCTGCTATGAACGGACGCTGGCGCTGCTGCTGGAAAAATACGCGGGGGCGCTGCCCCTGTGGCTCGCCCCGACGCAGGTGCGGGTGTTGCCCATCTCGGACGCCTATGACGGGTACGCGCGGAAGGTCACGGACGCGCTGACCGCGGCGGGGCTGCGCTGTGAGCTGGACAACCGCAATGAGAAGATCGGCTACCGCATCCGTGAGGCACAACTGGAAAAGGTGCCGTATATGGCGGTGGTCGGGGAAAACGAAATGACGGCGGGGACGGTCTCCGTCCGTGCCCGCAAAGAGGGGGACGGCGGGCTCTTCGGGCTGGATGAGTTTGTCGGGAAGCTGCTGCGGGAAGTGGCGGAAAAGAAATGATAAGGTCGGTTAAAAGTCAAAAAAGCAGGTTTTGCGCTACGCAAAACCTGCTTTTTTGATGGAAAGGCTGGGGGTGACGTTGTGCGGGTGGGGCAGGCATGGAGGCAGGAGGTGCTTTGCTGTGAGGAAAAAGTCGGGGGTTTTCGGAGGGAAAGGGAATTTGGGGTTGATTGAGAGGGGAACGGTCAGACAAGGACGAGCTGCGATTGCTGTGGGGTCGTCTGGGGAGCAGACTGACGGTCGTAGACGGTCTTGCCGGCGAAAACGGTGCGCTCAACCTGCAATTCCCGAATCTCGTCGGGGGTCTTGTCGGTGATGGCGTCGGATAAAATGACAAGGTCGGCGTACTTGCCCCACTCCAGCGACCCGTAGGCATCCTCGGCGAAGCAGGCGTAGGCACCGTTCAGGGTGTGGCAACGGACGGCTTCCGGCAAAGTGATGCCCTGCTCGGGGGAGAGGCGGGTGCCGTCGGGCAGCTTTCTGTCAATGGCGGCGGCAATGGTGCAGAGGGGCGGGGTGAGCTGTGCCTCGGTGCTGGCCGAACCAAAGGCGCAGGGGATGCCGGCGTCCAGCAGGGAGCGGAGGGGGAGGAGGTGCGGGTGGGACTGCGCCTCTGCCTGTGTGCGCCAAAGCTCGCCCGGGCGCGACAGAAAGGCGGGGCCCAGCACCGGCACCATCTTTTGGGCGGCGATGCGCTGCTGCAGATCGGGTGGACAGACGAGGCAGTGCTCCACGCGGTGGCGGCAGTCTGCCCTCGGGGCGGCCGCCCCGGCGGCCTCGCAGGCGTCCAGCAATGCTTCCAGCGCCCGGTCGCCCAGGGCGTGGGCGGCGATCTGACAGCCGGCACGGTGGGCCTCTATGACGGCTTGGACCAGTGCTTCTTTGGGATAGTGCAGCGGCGCCAGGTGGGTGCTGTTTCGGTCGGGAGCCCGCAGGGCAGCGTGCGCAAAAATAGCATCTGCCGTGGGGGGGCTGGGTGGGGAGGCGGGGGTCGGGAGGGGGCCGTCCAGCAGCAGTTTGACGGGGCCGACTCGCAAAAGGTCATCACCCAGCCCGCTGAAAATTCCCAGTGAAAAGGCGTGGCCGCATAGTTGCTCCTGCACGGCTTTGCCGTAACAGCTCCAAAGCATGGCATAGGTGCGGGCGGTGAGGAGGTGTGCCTTGCGGGCCTGCTGCAGGACGCGCAGGGCGGCGGCGCCCAGCCCGCCCGCCTCGTGCAGACCGGTGATGCCGTGGGCGGACAGTTGCCGGTAGGTCTCCTGCAACCGGGAGAGGAGTTGCCCGTCGCTGCCCGACAGGGGGGAGCGCGAGAGCAGGGTGAAATAGGCGTCCTCCAGTAGCAGGCCTGTGGGAGAGTCCGCCTCCATGACCACGCCGTCCGCGGGGTAACTCACGGTACCGTCAAAGAAATGGCCTGCCTCGAGGGCGGCGGTGTTTGCCACGCCCATATGTGCGCCGTCAGGGGAGAGCAGGGTGGGGTGGTCGGGGGCGACGGCGTCCAGTTCCTCCCGCGTGGGGTGGCGCTGTTCGGGGAGGCGGTGGGGGTCGTACCCGGCGGCAAAAATCCACTCGCCGCGGGGGAGGCGGGCGGCGGCGGTGCGTATCGTCCCGAGCAGGTGGGACAGGGTGGGGGCGGTGCTGAGGTCCAGTTGCCCCGCGGCGGCGCTCATGCCGGAGAGGGCGTGAAAATGGCAGTCGATGAAGCCGGGGAGCATGGCCCTGCCCTGCAGGTCGATCAGTTCGGTGTCATCGTCCAGCAGTTGGCGCGCCTCGGCGGCGGTGCCGACAAACAGGATGCGTTCCCCCTCATAAACCAGGGCTTCGGCGATCTCGTCAAAAGCGTTGGCGGTCAGAATCTCGCCGTTGTAGAATAGTTTTTTGTGTTTCATGGGCGTTTCCTTTCGGAGGATGATGGGGCGGCGGCCTGCCTGTTCCTGCCGCCGCTGCCAGATTGTGACTGTCATCATTATGATGCAACGGCGGACAAAATATGCGCTGTGACTTGCCCTATTTTGCGCTGTGTGGTATAATGCGATAGGAGTTTTGACGGAGGGTATTGATATGGATGAAGTAGCCATTGTCGGCTGTGAGAATTACGAGGCGGAGACGGTACAGGCGGCGATGGCGCGCCTGCTGGCCCCGCTGGGGGGGCTGGACTGGGTGAGGGCGGGGATGACGGTGGGCATAAAAGCCAACCTGGTCGCCCCCATGAAGGCGGAGAGAGCCGCCACCACCCACCCCGCTGTGCTGGCGGCCCTGACCGGTATGCTGGTGGCGCGGGGGGCGCGGGTCATTGTGGGGGACAGCCCCGGGGGGCTGTATACCGCCGCCTACCTGAACCATGTCTACCATGTCACCGGCCTGCGGGCGGTGGAGGAGGCGGGTGGTGAGCTGAACCGGGATTTCACGCAGGAGGTGGTCAGCTTTCCGCAGGGGAAAGTCGCCCGGTCGTTTGCCTATACCTCCTGGCTGTCCCGGGTGGACGCGGTGGTGAATGTGTGCAAGCTGAAAACCCATGGGATGATGGGGATGTCGGCGGCGGCGAAAAATCTGTTTGGCGTGGTGCCGGGGACCCTCAAGCCCGAGTACCATGTGCGCTTTTCCGACCATGCGGATTTTGCCCGTATGCTGGTGGACCTGAACGACTATGTGAGACCGGTTTTGTCGGTTTGTGACGCGGTGGTGGGGATGGAGGGCAACGGCCCCACAGCGGGGACGCCCCGGCCGATCGGGGCGCTGCTGGCCTCACCCTCGCCCCACAAGCTCGACCTGTGCTGTGCCAGGGTCCTCGGGCTGACCCGGGAGAATGTGCCGACCTTGCAGGCGGCTTTTGAGCGGGGGTATATCCCGGAGACGGCGGAGGAGGTGTCGGTCTTTGGCGACTTGGCGGCGTTTGCGGTAGGGGATTTCCGCCATGTGGCGGGGGAGACGGCCTGTCCCGTCGGACAGGGCATGGTGAAGGGGCTGTTCTGGAGGGTGGCGAAAAAGCTGTTGGTGTCGCGGCCGCAGGTACACGCCCGGGAGTGCATCGGCTGCGGAAAGTGCGAGAAGATTTGCCCGAGGCACACCATCACCATCAAAAACAAAAAAGCCATCATCCGGAAAAAGGATTGTATCCGCTGTTTCTGCTGTCAGGAGTTCTGCCCGGTGGGCGCCATGAAGGTGCGGCGGTCGCCGGTGGCAAGGCTGTTGCAGAAGATGTAAGGGCAGCTTTGACAAGCGTTTTTTATAAAAACCGTTTTCTATGAAAACCGTTTTCTATGAAAACCGTTTTCTATGAAAATCGTTTTCTATGACAATCGTTTTCTATGACAATCGTTTTCTATGACAATCGTTTTCTGTGAAAACCGTTTTCTGTGAAAACCGTTTTCTGTGAAAAGCGTTTTCTGCGACAATCGTTTTCTGTGAAAACCGTTTTCTTCGAAAACCGTTTTCTGTGACAATCGTTTTCTATGAAAACCGTTTTCTGTGAAAACCGTTTTCTTCGAAAACCGTTTGGGGTGGTGTCCCCTTTGATAAAAAAGAGCCTAACGGCACAGCCGTTAGGCTCTTTCTGCTTTTTTTGGGGGGGTTCGGCACTTATTGAGGCATACAGCTTGCCCGCAGGCGTGCCATGGCGCGGCGCACATCGTCCCTGTCCCCGAAAGCGGAGAGGCGGAAAAAGCCCTCACCGTTTCCGCCAAAGCCTGCCCCCGGGGTGCCGACAATGTGGCAGGCAGACAAGAGGCGGTCAAAGTATTCCCAAGAGGACAGACCGCCCGGGCACTTCAGCCAGAGGTAGGGGGAGTTCCTGCCGCCGGTAAACCAAATGTTCTGCTCGGACAGGGTGTCCGCAATGATGCGGGCGTTTTGCAGGTAGTAGTCGATCTGGGTTTTGACTTGGCGGGAGCCCTCGTCGCTGAATACCGCCTCGGCGCCCCGCTGGATGATATAGGGCACGCCGTTAAACTTGGTGCTCTGCCGTCTGAGCCACAGTCGGTGAAGCGAGAGTTGATTGCGGATCAGAGCGTGCGGGACGACCGTATAGCCGCAGCGCGTGCCGGTAAAGCCCGCGGTTTTGGAGAGGGAGCAAAACTCAATGGCGCACTCCCGGGCGCCGTCAATCTCATAAATGCTCCGCGGCAGCGCGGGGTCGGTGACATAGGCCTCATAGGCACCATCAAACAGGATGACAGCGTCTTGCTCCCGCGCATAGGCCACCCACTGCGCCAGCTGTTCGGCGGTATACACCGCCCCCGTGGGGTTGTTCGGCGAACACAGATAGATGATGTCGGCCTTTGTCTGTCCCTCGGGCATGGGTAAAAACGAGTTTTCGGGCGTTCCGTTCGCATAGAGGATGGGGCGGCCCGCCATGATATTGGTGTCAACGTACACCGGATAGACCGGGTTCGGGACCAGGACGGTGCAGTCCGCGTCAAAAATATCGAGGATATTGCCCAGGTCGCTTTTGGCGCCGTCGCTGATAAACACCTCGGTGTCGGCAAGTGCCACCCCTCGTTTGGCGTAGTAGCCGCAGACCGCCTGCCGCAGGAAAAGGTACCCCTGCTCCTCGCCGTAGCCGCGGAAACTGTCGCGCGCCCCCATTTCCGACACCGCGCGCTGCATGGCCGACACCACCGCCGGCACCAAGGGCAAGGTCACGTCTCCGATGCCCAGCCGGATGATGTCGTGCCCGGGATGTCCGGCCTTGTATTCGTTCACTTTTTTTGAAATCAGTGAGAAAAGGTAGCTTTCCTGCAAATTCAGATAATGCCGGTTGATTTGCATGGTCAGTCTCCGTAGCTCACGGGCGGCTTCCGCTTGTGCTCGGCGGCCCGGTGGTACTGCTCAATCGTCAGGCGGTCTGCCTCAGACACCGTGCCGCCAAACAAAAAGGTATCAATGCTCCGGTAAGTGACCCCCATTTCCCCCTCGTCGGTCTGGCCGTCAAAAAGTCCGGCCGACGGCGCTTTGTCAAGGATGGCGGCCGGCGCGCCCAGGAAACGTAAAAACTCGTACACTTCGGTGACGGTCAGGTCGGCGATGGGGTTAAAGTCACAGGCGCCGTCCCCCCACTTCGTGAAATAGCCCATATACGCTTCGCTCCGGTTGCCCGTGCCGGCGACCAGCCTCTTTTCGACCGCCGCCACCGCATACAGGGCGGTCATTCTCAGGCGCGGGGCGATGTTCGACAGGGCGGCCGGGGGCAGTTTGGTGATCCTGCCGACCGCTTGCGACAGGGTATCCCGCACCTCTGTCAGGTCCACCAGGCGGGTTTCAATGTGAAACTGTGTGGCGACGGCTTCGGCGTCGGCCTTGTCCTCGCGGTAATTGCGCTGGGAGCCGCAGGGCATCACCAGTCCGAGGGTACACTCGCACGCCTTTTGACAGAGAATCCCCACCAGCGCGCTGTCCTTGCCGCCGCTGTTGCCGTACACAATGCCGTGGGCACCCGCGCCCCTCAGCAGCTCGCGGATGAAGTTCACTCTGTTTGTCAGTTCTTGCTCATAATTACGCATGGTTTACGCTCACTCCTATGGATGGATTTTCTGTGCATGGGCCTGCCGGCAAGAGAGGGGCGGGCGACACAGGCAGGGGGAAAGCGCGTGCCGGCCCCGCAAAGACTGTCGGGGCGTGCCAAGCACTCCCTGCCGCCGTCAGGCGCCCCGCTCCGGCGCGGCTGTATCATCAAGATCGATGGTGCCCTCAAAGACCGTCTGACACCCGCCGGTCATCGTCACCGCCTCCTCGGTGTACCGGACGACCAGCTCGCCGCCGCGCAGGGTGAGCCTGATGTCCGCCCCCCTGTCGCAGTAACCGCCGAGGACAGCCGCGACGGCTGCCGCACAAGCCCCCGTGCCGCAGGCCAGGGTCTCGCCGCTGCCGCGCTCCCAGACCCGCATTTGCAACTGGTTCCTGCCGATGAGCTTCACAAACTCCGTATTCACCCGCTCGGGGAAGAGCGGATGGTTTTCAAAAGACGGCCCGAGGGAGGCCAGGGGGAGCGTGTCGAGGTCATCGCAAAAGAGAACGGCGTGCGGGTTCCCCATGGAAACGCAGGTGAGCAAGTACGTGTGGCCGTTCACGCTGACCGGTCTTTGAACGACCCGGTCGCCGGGAAGGCGCACCGGGATTTTTTCGGGTGCCAGCGCTGCCCGACCCATGTTCACCGTGACCGACAGCACGGTGTCGCCTTTCGTGGTCAAAGACAGCTCCTTGATACCCGACAAGGTTTCAATGGTCATGGTCGGCCGACGCACAATGTCATGGTCATACAGGTATTTGGCGACGCAGCGAATGGCGTTGCCGCACATCCGCCCCTCGCTGCCGTCCAGGTTGAACATGCGCATACGGGCGTCGGCGACAGCGGAGGGCAGCATCAGGACCAGCCCGTCGCCGCCCACGCCGAAATGCCGGTCGGACAAACGTACCGCCAGGGACTCGGGGGTGCGGAGTACCCCGCCGGGTGTCGTGCCGGTGAGGCAGTCAATGTAGACATAATCATTGCCGCAGCCCTGCATTTTCGTAAAGTGTAACTTCATTGATATGCCTCAAAGACTCTGTCACGGCCGGTGGGGGAGGGAAGCCGCGTTTGTTTCGAGTGAGCCTCCCGCGGGGCGACAAGGTCATATGTTCTCATAGGTTTTCAGGATCCCTTCCGCCACCGCCCGCTTGGTTGAGCGGGTGTCCATCGCCTGGCGCTCAATGTACTTGTGTGCCTCGGTCTCGCTCATGTTCAGATAGGAGATGAGCACACATTTGGCCCGATCGACAATCCGTATATCCTCAATCGTCCGGATCAGACGGGTGTTTTCGGTCTGCATGGCTTTCAGTTTGCTTTGGGTGGCTTTGGCAAGCTTGAGTGCCGACCAGAAAAGATGCTTGTTGATCGGTTTGGCGACGGTAATGACGCCGTCATTCTCCACCGCCGCCGAGACCTCCTCGTAATACTCGCTCTTGACCACTAAAATGACCTGGCTGACACCCCGTAGGGCGATATGTCTCGACAAGTTTTCGCCTGCCTCGTCGCTGAGCGGTGCGTTGATCACCACCAGGTCAAAATCCTGTTCCAGCAGCAAGCGCCTGGCTTTGGCGCAGGAGGGGACGGTGGTGATGCTGCCGACGGAAAACGAGCGCAGCACTTCCGTGAAAAAAGCCACGCTTTTTTCCGTACACGAAACAATCAGAGCCGTTTCCGTAGAGATCACCACCTTTCAGATCAGGTATTCACGCACCACTTACACAACCCTAAAATATCTCTCCCGGCAGAAAACCTCTTTTTTCTCTGCCATGCGGTACGCCGCCGCCTCTTCCTGCTTGAACGCCAGGTATTTGGCAAGTAGGGAATCGCCGATGATGGCGCGGACAAACTCGGAGCTTTCGGCCGCCGCCATGGCCGCCTCCAGGCTGTCGGGCAGGCGCACCAGGTCCCGGGTGACGCTTTCGTCGGCGTGATAGAGGTCCGCGTCCAGCGCCGCCGGCAGCGGGAGGCCTTTTTCCATGCCGTACAGTCCCGCGCCGATAATCAGGGCAAAGGCAAGGTAAGGATTCGCCGCCGGGTCGGGGGAGCGCAGCTCCATGCGCACCCGCTCGCCGATGGCCGCCGGAATCCGCACCAGCTGTGAGCGGTTCTGGTGTGACCACGACACATAGAGCGGCGCCTCGAAGTTGCCGAACCGCTCGTAGGAGTTGGCGGTCGGGTTGAGAAAGAGGGTCATTTCAGGGGTTTTTGCCAATATGCCCGCAATAAAGCTCTCGGCTACCCTCGAATGCTCCCCGTCCCGGCCTTTGAAAATATTGAAGCCGTTTTGTGAGAGGGACAGGTTGACGTGCAGGCCGCTCCCGCTTTTCCCGGGCAGGGGTTTGGGCATAAAGGAGGCGTGCAGTCCGCCCCGCGCCGCGATCACTTTGACCACCGACTTGAAGGTCATCAGGTTGTCGGCACTGCTCAAAGCGTCACTGTACTTGAAATCAATTTCGTTTTGTCCCGGCCCCTGCTCATGGTGTGAGCTTTCCGGGTGCAGGCCCATTTCCTCCAGGCACAGGCAGATCTCGCGCCGGATGTTCTCGCCCTTGTCGAGCGGGGCGGTGTCCAGATAGTCGCCATGGTCAAAGGGCTTGTGCGTCGGCTCGCCGTTCTCGTCGGTCCGAAACAGATAAAACTCGCATTCCGCCCCGATTTTGCAGACGTATCCCCTCCCCTCGCACTGACGGATCACTTGTCGCAGGATGTGCCGGCTGTCGCGCGCGAACGTGGAGTGGTCGGGGTGCTTGATATCGCAATAAAAACGCACGACCCTGCCCGGACCCGGACGCCACGGCAACACCGATAAGGTGGAGGGGTCGGGGAACAGGAGCAGGTCGGACCGGGTGACGTCACTGAAACCCCGGATGGCCGAGGCGTCAAAGGAAATGCCCTGCTCAAAAGCCGCCGGCAGCTCGTCGGGCATGATGGAAATGTTTTTTTGGAACCCGAACGGGTCACAGAAAGCCAGCTTGATAAACTTGACGTCGTTTTCCCTGATAAACGCCAATACTTCGTTTGCCGTGCTTGTCATGTTCATCCCCCCCTTAATTTGCGGTATAGAGCTTTTTATACGGATTCTTGGCATTGGGCCGCAACCGGTAGAAACGGCACGACAGCAATGCCTCCGCGTCCATGGAAAAACTGTCGGCATACTCACGGAGAACGGGCCTGATCTCCTCCAACTCGTCCGGGCCCGCAATCTCTGCCGTGACCTGCGCCGGCAGGGAGCGGGGCGCCTCGTCGCATCTGATGAAAATGGAGCCGCCGTGCATCCCCGTCCCCGTAAAGTTCCCCACGGGGAGCGTGTCACTGCCGAGGCCCAGCACCACGATGAGCCCGCCTGCCAGGTACTCGCCCAAAAAACTGCCGACCGTCCCGCCGACGACGATGACAGGCCGCTTTTCTTTGTATTCTTTCATATGAATGCCGGTCCGGTACCCCGCGTGGCCGCGGACAAAGATCTTGCCGCCGCGCATGGCATAGCCCAGGGCGTCCCCGGCGTTGCCGTCAATGATGACGGCGCCGTCGTTCATGGTATCCCCCACGGCATCCTGGGCATTGCCGTTCACCTTGATGACCGCCCCGTCCAGATAGGCGCCCAACGCGTTGCCCGGTGTGCCGTTAATGGTGATGGTTTTGCCCTCAAGCCCTGCGCCGATAAAACGCTGGCCGCAACAGTTGTCTATCATCACATCGTCGCCGGCGTCCCTGATCGCGGCGTTCAGTGCCCGGTAATCCATAGTTGATGCGTCAAGCTTCACCCAAATTTCCCCCTAACTTCTTTCGTCTGTCCTCCCCGGTAAACGCCATGAGCCCGGGCTTTTGGCAGATCAGCGCAAAATCAAGTGTGTCCAGCGGCGTTCTTTCCCGGACGAGGGCGGTATAAATCCCCGCCTTTTCGACATTTCCGACCAGGATATAGCCGTTCAGGCAATTGTCGCTGTAAAACAGCTTTTTATAATTCTTTTTATCCGTCTCGGTATAGGTCTCGCCGATATAGCTGCCCGCCGTGAGGATATGCAGTCCGAAAAAGCCGATGGCGTTCATCGGGAGGGCAGGAATCCCCTCCGTGTCGCCGCCCGCCATATGGATGCCTGCCGTCTCGCCCTGCATATAGGCGTTGGGCAACAGCGCCATCACTTTGCTTTGGCCGGCGGAGACGTCAAAGCTTTGCGTACAGTCGCCGGCGGCGTAAATATCCGGGTGGCTCGTGCGGCACTTGCTGTCGATCACAATGCCCCGCCGGATGTCTGCGATGCCCTGCAACAGTTCAGTATTGGGGCGGACGCCCACCGCCAGCACCAAGAGGTCAAACTCAATGACTTTGCCGCTCTCCAACAGGGCGGTACGGCCCGAAAAAGACCTGACTTTTTGCGAGAGCTCAAATGAAATGCCTTGCGCCTCCAGATGGCGCTGCACCATGCCTGCGCTCTCGTCGTCCAAAATGCTGGAGAGCACCCTTGGCGCCAAATCCACGCAGACGACCGAGGCTTTTCCACTGAGGCCCTCGGCGCACTTCAGACCGATCAGCCCGGCGCCGACAATGAGGACCCTTGCCCCCGTTCCGACCGCGTTGCCCAGTGCACGGGCATCGTCCAGACTCATGAAGGTAAACTTCTCGGGGACCGTGTCAAGCCCCTCGAAGGGCGGCACCAACGCGGAGGAGCCGGCGGCGAGCAGCAGTCTGTCATAAGACAGGGTGCCGCCGTCCGCCGTCACGACACACCGCTGCTCGGCGTTGACGCGTACCGCGCGGGTGCCCGACAAGAGCGTGACACGATGCCGGGTGTAAAAATCGTCGTCACGGTACTTCATCTTCTCCTCGTCGGTTTTCCCCAGCAGCCAATAGGAGATCAAAGGGCGTGAGTATGTATGATAGGGCTCGCTCGTGAGCACGGTGATTTTGCCGTGAGGGTCTACCCGCCGGATCCCCTCGACCGCGCCGACCCCTGCGGCGGAATTGCCGATGATGACATACTTCAAGTGGGTGCCCCCCTTTCCTCAAAGACGATGGCGCCGTTCGGGCAGCCCTCCACGCAACTCGGCCGGCCGGTGTTTGACTTGATGCAAAGCTCGCATTTCTGCACCGCGCCCTCCGCAGAGGGGGAGATCGCCCCGTACGGGCAAATCAAAATGCAGGTATAGCAGTTCACACACCGCCGCTTATCGATCGTGATGACCCCGTCGTTTTTCGTCAGCGCGCCCGTGATACAGGCCTTCACGCACAGCGGCTCCCGGCAATGGCGGCAGGAAACGGCGAAGCTGATGCCGCCATGCTCCTCAATCCTGATTCCGGGGTTAATCCGGACATTCTTTAAGGCGATGGCCATATCCTTTTGGTTGCTTCCTGCGAAGGCGCAGTAGTACTCGCAAAGATGGCACCCCAGACACCACTTTTCGTTGACATATACCCTTTTCACAATGTCAGATAATCCTCTCTCCGGGGCCCTACCGAAATATACTTGATCGGTACGCCGACGGCACGTTCAATGAAACGGATATACGCAAGCGCCGCCCGCGGCAGATCCGCCGCCTGCCGGCAGTGGGAGATATCGGTCCGGAAGCCCTCCAGATATTCATAGACAGGCTTTGCCCGCAGCAGTCTGTCGCCGCTCGGGAAAGCGGTGGTTCTTTCGCCGTCGATCTCATACGCCACGCACACCGGGATTTTGTCAAGATAGGACAGGACATCGAGCTTGGTCAGCGCCAGCTCATCCGCGCCCTGCACCCTCACACCGTAGAGTGACGCGACCACGTCAAAGCCGCCGACCCGTCGCGGCCTGCCCGTCGCGGCGCCGTACTCCGCCCCCGCCTCTCGGAGCCTGTGAGCATCCTCTCCGAAAAGCTCGGCCGTGAACGGGCCTTCTCCGACACAGCTGGAGTATGCTTTCATAATGCCCACGGTTTTGTCAAGCGTCATCCCCGGGATCCCCGCGCCGATGGGGGCGTAGGCGGCCGTGGTGGAGGAGGAGGAGGTGTAGGGGTAAATCCCGAAATCGACATCCCGCAAAGCGCCGAGCTGGGCCTCGAACATGATCGCCCGACCCTCTCGGACGGCGCCGAGCAGGTAGTCGGTGGTATCGACGATAAAAGGCAATAGCAGCCGGCCGTACTCGGTGAGCCAGCGCATCACGGACGCTGCAGAGAGCTTCTCCTGCCGGTAGCCGGAGAGCGTGATGTTTTTCCACTCGAGGATGTCCGAGACCTTGGCAGAAAGGGTATCCGGCGAGAGCAAGTCCCCCATGCGGAGGCTTTTTTTCATATACTTATCGGCATAGACGGGCGCGATGCCCCGCCGGGTCGAGCCGTATTTTTTGTCGGCGAGGCGGTCCTCCTCCAGGTTGTCCTGCAGTTTGTGGTAAGGCATACAGATGGTCGCCTTGTCACTGATTTTGAGGTTTTCGGGGGTGAGCGTAATGCCCTTGGCCGCGAGCGTTTGTATCTCGCCGCACAGATGCTCGATGTCGATGACCATGCCGTTGCCCATCACGTTGACGGTGGTATCGCGCAGGACGCCCGAGGGCAACAGGTTGAGGATGAATTTCCCCTTTTCGTTGACGACCGTGTGTCCGGCGTTGTTGCCGCCCTGGTAGCGGCAGATCACATCGTACTCGGATGACAGCAAGTCCACCATGCGGCCCTTGCCCTCGTCACCCCAGTTGATACCGACAATTGCTGTAAGCATAAGATAACCTCCTCTGATTTGAAACGACTGTTCGCCCTCAGGCGGTGCGGCAAATGACAACGGCGGGCTGCCAAAAGGGGAGCGCGGTTTATTCGCCCGCGTGTTTGATGCCTAAAATCTCCAGTTCCTTCTCGTTCAGACCGACGCCGCGGAGCATCAGCCGGTTGCCCCGTAAGCTCTCGATGGAATTGATGCCCATGCTGCCCATCATTTCCTTGATCTCGTGCTCCCAGGCAGTCAGCAGATTCACCAGCCGCTGATACCCGATGTCGGGGTTCAGCCGTTTGGTCAGCTCCGGGATTTGCGTGGCGATCCCCCAATTGCACTTGCCGCTGTGGCAGCTTCGGCAAAGATGACAGCCGAGTGCGAGCAGGGCGGCCGTGCCGATGTAGACCGCGTCGGCGCCCAGCGCGATGGCCTTGACAATATCGGCACTGGAACGGATGCTGCCCGCGGCGACCAGACTCACACGGTCACGAATGCCCTCGTCGCGCAGCCGTTTATCGACGCCCGCCAGCGCCAGCTCGATCGGAATCCCCACATGGTCCCGTATCCGGGTGGGGGCGGCGCCCGTACCGCCGCGGAACCCGTCAATGGCAATGATGTCCGCGCCGCTGCGCGCCACGCCGCTGGCGATGGCCGTGACGTTATGCACGGCGGCAATTTTGACGATGACGGGTTTTTGATAGTTCGTGGCTTCCTTTAAGGAATACACCAACTGCCGCAAATCCTCAATCGAGTAAATATCGTGGTGGGGGGCGGGGGAAATCGCGTCTGAGCCCTCGGGGATCATCCTGGTGCGGGAAATGTCGCCGACAATCTTGGCGCCCGGCAAGTGGCCGCCGATCCCCGGTTTGGCTCCCTGGCCCATCTTGATTTCAATGGCGGCGCCGCTTTCGAGGTACCGTTTATGCACGCCGAAGCGTCCCGACGCCACCTGCACAATGGTGTTTTTACCGTACTTGTAAAAATCCTCGTGCAACCCGCCCTCCCCGGTGTTGTAAAGGATGCCCAGCGCCTCGGCCGCACGGGCCAGGCTTTCGTGCGCGTGATAGCTGATGGAGCCGTAGCTCATGGCCGAGAACATCACGGGGAGGGACAGGGTGAGGTGGGGCGGCAGATTCGGTTTGATGTGCCCCTGCTCATCACGCTCGACGGTCTGCGGCTTGGGGCCGAGGAATACTTTGGTCTCCATGGGCTCGCGCAGGGGGTCGATCGAGGGATTGGTCACCTGTGAGGCGTTCAGCAGGATCTTATCAAAGTAAATCGGATATGGCTCGGGATTCCCCATGGAGGACAGCAACACGCCGCCGCTGGTTGCCTGCCGGTACAGCTCGTTGATGGCCTTTTGGTTCCAGTTTTCGTTTTCCTTGTAAGTGTTCCCGCTTTTCACAATCTTTAACGCGCGGGTCGGGCAGAGGGAGACACAGCGCTGGCAGTTGACGCATTTCGCGTCGTCGGAAATGAGCTTGCCTCTTTCCTCTATGTATTCGTGTACCCCGTTGGCGCACTGCCGCTCACAGATCCGGCAGGTGATGCAGCGGTCGTCATTGCGTAACACTTCATAGTCGGGGGATAAAAAGTTAATGGGCATGTGAGTTGACCTCCACTCCGGAAAGCTCCACGATGACGGGCTCGCCGCCTTTGGGCATCCACACTTTATCAAGGGCGGGCTCGATGATTCTGATGGCCGACTCCTCGCTGGCCATATAGACCGTATCTCCCTTTTCGCCGACCACCATGCTGCGCAGCTTGAGTCGGTCGTTCAGTGCCATCAGGCCGCCGTTCCAGCCGACCAGGATGGAAAAAGGGCCGGTGATGAGCTGTGCCGAAAAGACATTGCGCAGGTATTCGTGCAGCGCCCGTTTTTCGGGCGGCATTCTTTCGATGGTCTGCCAGAAGGGCGCGGCGATGACGGCGGAGATTTCCTTAAAGGTCAGCCCTTTTTGGCGGTGCAGGTAATCAATAATATAGGTGATTACCTCGGTATCGGTTTGCAGTGTGCACCGGTAACCGTACATCTCGATGGACCGGCGGTTGGCGTCATAGGAGGAGATCTCTCCGTTATGAACGACCGAATAGTCGAGCAGGGCAAACGGATGGGCGCCGCCCCACCAGCCCGGTGTGTTGGTCGGATACCGGCCGTGCGCCGTGAAGCAATGCCCCTCATATTCTTCCAGGCGGTAGAAGCGACCGACAGCCTCGGGGAAGCCGACCGCCTTGAACACGCCCATATTCTTGCCGCTGGAAAAGACGTAGGCGCCGTTGATGCGCGCGTTGATACGAAAGACGCATTTTGAAACAAACTCGCGCTCGTCTAACTGGCTGGCGCTGAGCTTGGTCGGCAGCGGCGTCACGAAATACCGCCAGATCAGTGGTTCATCGGTGATTTCCTTGGTTTTTCGGGTCGGGATTTTGGAGAGGTTGATAATATCAAAATGCCGCTCCAAAAACTCCTCGCACTCTTTTTTCATGAGTGCGTTATCGTAGAATATATGGAAAGCGTAATAATCCTTGTATTCGGGATAAATGCCGTACCCCGCGAAACCGCCGCCCAGTCCGTTGGAACGGTCGTGCATGACGGTAATCGAGCGGAGGATGTCCTCTCCGCTGAAGCGTTTGCCCGACTTGTTGAAAATGCCCGAGATGGCACAGCCGGCCGGTATTCTGACTTGACCTTCTTTCATCACCGATGTCCCTTCCTGTCATGTGGCCCCCAAGGGCACACTTTTGAAAAAAAGGCGCTCATCACATAATGCAGGGTGGGGACAGTTGATGGCCGGCTGGTTCAGTCGGGCTTTACTGCTTCCGCATTATCTGATGAACGCCTTTGTTCACAGATAGTTATTATACACGACGGGCGGCCGTTTGTCAAGGGGTTTGAGCCGATTTTTGACTTTTTTTGTGAAAAGGGGTTGACAAAGGAAAAGGGCTGTGCTATACTCTGGAGCATACAGCAAGGGCGCTGTGGACATGGGTCCGCAGCGCCCTTTTTGTTTGAGAAAGGAAGGCATGTATGAGCAAACTATTCACACCTACCGGGTATCAGTCTGTTTTATCGGTGTATGACACGCAAAAAGCGATCGGAACGATCAAGAGGACATTTGAGGACCATCTTTCCCGTGCCCTGAACCTCAGACGGGTGTCCGCGCCTCTGTTTGTGGAGCCAAAGACGGGTCTGAATGATGACCTGAACGGTGTGGAACGCCCTGTGGAGTTTGCACTTGCGGAAACAAAGTCTAACGTGCAAATCGTGCATTCGCTCGCCAAGTGGAAGCGGATGGCGCTTTACAAGTACGCTTTTCCGGTGGGGGAGGGGCTTTATACGGACATGAACGCTATCCGCCGCGACGAGGAAATGGACAACCTGCATTCGGTGTACGTGGACCAGTGGGACTGGGAAAAGGTGATTGACCGGGCGACGCGCAACGAGGCGACACTGAAAGAGACGGTCAAAAAGATTGTCGGCGCGATCTGCGATACGCAAGCGGACATTCAAAAAATATACCCTGCACTGAAAGGCGAGCTGTCGCGGGAAGTCTCCTTTATCACCACACAGGCGCTGGAGGATCTGTATCCCTCCCTGACGCCGAAGGAGCGGGAGCGTGCCTACTTGAAGGAACACAAAACAGCCTTCATTATGCAGATCGGCGGGGTGCTGCAATCGGGGATCAAACACGACGGGCGGGCGCCGGACTATGATGACTGGACGCTCAACGGGGATATTGTCTTTTGGAGCGAGCTGTTGCAGTGCGCTTTTGAGGTGTCGTCCATGGGGATCCGCGTTGATGCAGTATCTCTGGATGAGCAGCTCACCAAGGCCGGCAGCGACTACCGCCGCGCGTTTGAGTTCCACAAGCGGCTGCTGGCCGGACAGTTGCCCCTGACCATCGGCGGCGGGATCGGGCAGTCCAGACTGTGTATGCTGCTGCTGGGGAAAGCCCATATCGGGGAGGTACAGGTATCCGTATGGGATCAAGAAACGGTATCGGGCTGCAAGGCCGCGGGCATTGACTTATTGTAAGGAGGAGTTTTCCATGAAAGACGTTCCGAATCTGTTCGGCAGTCTGGTTTTTAATGATTCTGTGATGAAAGCAAGATTGCCCAAGGATACTTATCAGGCGCTGAGAAAAACCATCGCGCAGGGCACGCACCTGGAACTGGACGTGGCGAATGTGGTGGCGAACGCCATGAAAGACTGGGCGACCGAAAACGGCGCCACGCACTTTACCCACTGGTTTCAGCCGATGACCGGCATTACCGCCGAAAAGCACGACAGCTTTATCTCTCCCGTGGCGGGCGGCAAGGTGATCATGGAGTTTTCGGGCAAGGAGCTGGTCCGGGGCGAGCCGGACGCTTCGAGTTTCCCCTCCGGCGGGCTGCGTGCGACCTTTGAGGCCCGGGGCTATACGGTGTGGGACACGACCTCCTATGCTTTTATCAAGGACGGGACCCTCTGTATTCCCACCGCATTTTGCTCTTACAGCGGCGAAGCGCTTGACAAAAAGACCCCGTTGCTGCGCTCGATGGAGGCGATTGACCAGCAGGCTATGCGCATCCTCAACCTGTTCGGCAATACCGCCGGGGCCAAACGCGTCATCACCACCGTGGGACCCGAACAGGAGTACTTTCTGATCGATCAGGCGGTCTACCTGAAGCGTCCCGACCTGGTGAACTGCGGACGGACCTTGTTTGGGGCCAGGCCGCCCAAGGGGCAGGAGCTGGAGGACCACTATTTCGGCAGCCTGAAGCCGCGGGTGTCGGCGTTTATGAGGGAGCTGGAGGAAGAGCTGTGGAAGCTCGGGGTTTTGGCGAAAACCAAGCATAATGAGGTTGCTCCGTCGCAGCACGAATTGGCGCCGATCTTCACCACCACCAATATCTCGACCGACCACAACCAGCTGACGATGGAGTTGATGAAGCGCATCGCGAACAAGCATGGGTTGGTCTGCCTGTTGCACGAAAAACCCTTTGCGGGGGTCAACGGAAGCGGGAAGCACAACAACTGGTCGATCTCGACCGACACGGGGGTCAACCTGCTCGAGCCCGGCGACACCCCCTTTGAAAACGCGCAGTTTTTGCTCTTTTTGGTCGCCGTGATCAAAGCGGTGGACGAGTATCAGGATTTGCTCCGCGTGTCGGTGGCAAACGCCGGCAATGACCACCGCTTGGGCGCCAACGAAGCGCCCCCCGCCATTGTGTCCATCTTCCTCGGGGAGGAGCTCAGCGGCATTCTGGAGGCGATTGAGTCAGATTCCGCCTATAACGGGAAAGGTAAGCGGCAAATGGAGATCGGGGCGACGGTGCTGCCGCATTTCCCGAAGGACAGCACCGACCGCAACCGCACGTCACCCTTTGCGTTCACCGGCAATAAGTTTGAGTTTCGGATGCTGGGCTCCTCCTTCTCGATTGCGGGCCCGAATATTGTGCTGAACTCGATTGTCTCCGAGGTGCTGTGCGGGTTTGCGGATGAGCTGGAGCAGAGCCGGGACTTCAAGGCCGACCTTGCCGCCTTGATTAAGCGGACCTACGGGGAGCACAAGAGAATCGTTTTCAACGGCAACAACTATTCGGAGGAATGGGTGCTGGAGGCGGAAAAGAGAGGGCTGCTCAACCTGAAAACCACCGTGGATGCGCTGCCGACCTTTATCCTGCCGAAAAACGTGGCCATGTTCAAAAAGCATCGTGTGTTCAGCGAAAGCGAGATTCATTCGAGATACGAAATACTGCTGGAGAACTACCAGAAGACCATTCATATTGAAGCGCTCACCATGATCGACCTGGTGAAAAAAGAAATTCTGCCGTCGTCGATCAGTTACCAGACCGAGCTGATGAGCTTGCTGGGCAGCAAAAAGGCGTCCGGCATTGAAAGCGAGCCAGAGGGGACGCTGGTGCGGAAGCTGTCGGGCTTAACCGCGGCGCTGTATCAGAAAGTAGAGGAGCTGGAGGCGGCGGTGCTGCATGTCAGGACCATCAGGGACAGCCTGGAGCTGGCGAGATATTACCGCGCTGCTGTCTTTATGGCCATGACGAAGCTGCGGGTCATTGTGGATGAGCTGGAGACCCGGGTGGCCAAAAAGCACTGGAGTCTGCCCAGCTACGCGGAAATTCTCTACAGCGTCAATTAAACCGCAGCGACGCTTTGAAGGTGACAACACCAAGCTGTCAGGCAGGCTGTCTGCCCGACGGCTTGGTGTTTTTATGGGGGAGGATGGCCGGCTTTATGCGAAAAAGGGTCCGGAAGGGAAGGCGCCTTTTTGCATCATCATATTGACATCATCCGAGATTTGTGGTACCATGAGGAGGCGTGCGACACGTTCCCCCATGGGTGGGCGCGGGACGCAAACGCGGCGCACGGAGGGGTATCGAAGCGGTCATAACGAGGCGGTCTTGAAAACCGTTTGAGAGCAATCTCACAAGGGTTCGAATCCCTTCCCCTCCGCCATATAAGAACGTCAGTATTGATACAATGCTGGCGTTTTTATTTTGCACACGGTGGCCGTCAGAAGGTCTTGGTACCAAGGCTTTCTGGCGGCTTTTTTGTTTCCTCCCGTTTGTAGAGTGCAAAGAAAAAGCCCTGTAAACGGAGCATATAACTTGATTACACCTTGCACTCGGCAAACGGAAACTTGGGGGTGTGCATAGGGTGTGCACTCGGCAAACGGGAATATTGAGATTTCGAGCAGTGATTTCCCTATGTCTCAGCACGGTTCTATGTAAATGCAGGTTTTGATACGATAGAAAAAGCCCTCTCCAGCCGAAAAAGGCTGAAAAAGGCTTGAAATAAGGGCTTTCATGGTCAATCACTGACTTCGGAAGCCCTGTTTTGTTTTATAGAATTATCCTGTTTGCCGCTGCGGTACGAAGGTTACTTACCCTGCAAGAAAGGCGACCGAGGAATAATTAAAAGGTGCGGCAAAATTAAACGGTTAAGTACCTCCTTTGCGGGAGAGAAAAAGTCATAGGATATTTTTTTTGGTATTGAATTAGGACTGAAATTGTGCTATAATAAGACTAATTCAGTCCCGAAAGGAGACCGCTATGAAAAAGGAGCCCATTTATTTAGATACCTACACCTTGCAGCAAGATATGCGATTGCGCTTGCCAAAAGCAATATTGAATAACCTGGCGGTTGAAAAAGGCGTCACGAAATTTTCAATTTTTCTGGACAGTGAAAACAATCAATTGATATTAAGAATTTGCAAGGATTCTGAGGAGGAAGCACAATGAATCACACTGTTGCGTGTGGAGATACGCTCGAACTAATAAAACAAATTCCGCTTGGCTCAATTGACCTGTTGGTGACATCACCTCCGTATTGGGCAAAGCGTGTTTATAACGGAGATGGAGAAATCGGCTCCGAGGAAACACCAGAGGCATATGTAAAGCGCCTCGCTGACTTTTTTGATACGCTCCGCCCGTATCTTAAGCCTACGGCTAACGTGTTCATTAATGTGGGAGACACCTATTTTGGGTCTGGAGCGGGTGCTTGGAATAAATATGTTGACGAAAATGGCGACATTACACAGGTTCAGAAAGACCGCAAAGAGAAGTATTTCACGACGAAGCCTCTTCAGCCGAAAATCAAACAGAATGGCCGCTTATATCAGAATAAGCAGCTTTTACTGATACCTGCAAGATTTGCAATTGAAATGCAGGAGCACGGGTGGCTCTTACGTGACGATATTATATGGCATAAGCCAAATCGAATTCCAGCAAGTGTAACGGATCGTTTCAATAATATGTATGAGCACGTTTTCCATTTTGTCCTGCAAAAGAAATACTTCTTTGACTTGGATGCTGTCAAAGTTCTTGGTGCAAACGGAAAAATGAAAAACCCCGGTGATATTTGGGCGATAAACACGCAACCACTCAATGGGAACCATACGGCAACTTTCCCTGAAAAGCTCATTGAACAAATTGTACTTTGCGGGAGCCCAGCAGATGGATATGTGCTTGACCCGTTTCTTGGCACTGGAACCACATGGATTGTGAGCGAACGGCTTGGACGAAATTGCGTAGGGTTCGAAATTAACGCGGATTTCTTTAGCTTTGCTAAGGAACGCTTCGCGGAATGTATTGAGGGCAGAGCATGAGTGACTTTATTGATATTAGTAACACAAGGCTTTGCGATTGTCACAAAGGATATTTATCTTGCATCGAAGCTCGTGATTGGATGAAAAACCAGATTGGTGTCTGGCAGTTTATGTACGAACCACGTGATATAAGGGATAAAAATGTACACCCCGCTGTTTTCCCGATTGCTTTAGCTAAGCGAGTCATTGAGCAGTTTACACACAAGGGCGAGCTTGTGATAGACCCTTTTGTCGGGTCTGGAACAACGCTACTCGCAGCTCAAGATTTGGACAGAAACGCCGTCGGTTTCGACTTAAAGCAAGAATATGTTGATTTGGCAAACTCACGGGTGGCTACTCCTCCGGCGGACTGTCATTGTAAGCAGTTGGCTGTTTGTGACGATGCACGAAATATAGTTAATCGCATCGCGCCGCATACAGTCAAATTGGCATTTATGTCTCCTCCATATGCAAATATTCTCAATCGAGAACGTAAGAACAAAAGTAGACGAGGCGATTTGCGAGAAAATGACCAGTTTGGAAAAGTAGAGCAATATAGCCAAGACCCTCATGACCTCGGAACACTTTCTGCTGATGACTTTGAAAAGGCTATCTCTGAAATATTCATTGAAATGATGCCTGTTTTTGAAGAAAAAGCTCACATTTTGATAAACATAACTGACGCATGGATAGACAGCAAGCGCGTACCGTTGCACATCAACATAGTAAACGCCATGAGAGCTGCCGGTTATGAATTCAGGAACACTATCATTTGGGATAGGAGAAATCTTGTGAATAAAATTGGAATATTCGGTTGGCCAAGCAGCTACATAACAATGGGCACGACTTTTGAATATATTCTTGATTTCACAATTCCTCCGGCGCCGAAAGGTACACGAAAGAAATAAAAAAGTAATGGTGGGTTCATTCTGTGTGATTGAACTCACCATTTTTGTTATACGATAATGTGTTGTTGGTAAAGGTCTGTCTTGCTCGAAGGGCGAATCCTGAACTTTGTTCCGTGGTTGTGGCCTGTACGCGCATCGAAATCCACGTATATAACGCCATCCTCCATCAAAGATAAAAAGCGGTCGAGCGTTGGATCTACATAGGCTTCAATCTGATTGTATTTGAAGAATTCTTCTCCACCGACTGTCTTTCTGTCAGCACGTACATACATCAGGTTATTTAGTTTCGACGATAGTTTTTCTTCAATATCGCGGAAAGACCAGAACGGATTGGGGTGGATATCTCCTGTGCCTATTCTGCTTTTTACGCCAGCGCGCCACTCATCATGGCGGTCATCGATGCGGGAATAGTTGAAATTAACGAAAACCGTGCGACTGTCATAGTCCACATTAACACGAAATCCTCTATCACTACATGCCGTGGCATTAATAGTTTGACGGAAACTGCGTTCATTAGAGGGGTATGTTGTCCCCGCTTCTTGATGTGGCCATCCGTATTTCAAGAGTAAAATTTGAGGTACAATTTTCGCTGAACGGGGTTGAGGCTCGGTATGAAAAAGTGTAAGTAGCGAACCGGTATCTGCTCGTTGGCTCTTTAACTCCCAGTCTCCAAAATCAGGAAGCTGCAGATTATTTTCCGCAACATCAAGCAAATCTTCTAACGTATTACCAACGCCCCCAGCATTGCCAGGACGTTGATTTCTTATCCATCCCATTCCTTTAATTTCCTCGAGTTTATCTCTCAGTAAATTCAAGTCGTCATCTCTCATTGCAATTCCTCCTCATAGAATTTGTTCAACACTGCCAAATATAGTGTTGAGTTTTTTTACCGGAATTCTAATATGTGGGCCTCTGTCATGAGGCGCTTTCGACCGGTCAGCAGGCTGGTCGATGCAAAACTCCATTACTACTGCACCAGCGCTTATTGCTTCGTAAATATTTTTCGGCGCACTAAGAATGTAGGCCCTAATATAATGGAATTCCTCATCTTTTGAATTTGCAATACCTCTTGTTTCCGCAAGTGCAAGCAACACTTGATGAATTTTGTTCTCGCCACTGGCAAGATCCCATGTTGCAAGATATTCATCGTGGTAAAACAAATCAACGCTATACTCGTTATGGGCTTTCAAAATGAATCCAAGGTTGTTTTCACGGTTACCCTTTATCGTTGTGAATAGCTTTCGTTTCAAGCTGCCATCACGATTGGAGGGCTTTTCATAACAAAAACGCTCAAAGAGCTGAAGCGGTGACATGCCAGATGTAGAAGTCTGGTGAAATAGCGTGAGCTTGTTGCTTTTCCCTTTTTTTACCCGCATTCCTTTTAATTCGTATGTACCAAGGTCTGCAATGTGAAGGTTGTTCTCATCAACATTAAATTCCCGCTCCAAAACTTGACCAACAATCCCATCGTCATTTCTAAACATTCCGTCGGGTATAGCGATAAAGCCTTTTTTACTTATGTCACCTATTCTTTGGGTGACTGCTTCTTTTGTCCATTCCATGCTTGTCCTCCTCAACAAACCAGAAAACCATAGCGAACAAGAGAGATACAGCCTGCCGATGTGTATTCGGCAGGTTTTTCTTGTTAGCTGTAAGCGTTATTCTGTAATTGTACCTTCTTTTATATGGTACGCAATTCCATGATCGATGCAAAAGTCGATCACAGTCTGCGCTTGTTCGTTATAAAACGCCTTATGCTTTGTATAGGCGGTGACTGCTTTGCTGTAGTTGGTGCGACCAAAAATTATTTTATCGGCAAAGGAAACCGCAGCAAGAAGATCATTAATATCCTGCACCACGAGATTTGGTGTCGGGTACGGTTCTATGCTAATCCACGTGTTGCAACCAGCGTCGTGTAGTGCTCTCAATGCGGCAAGGCGGTTAGCATATGCGGCAGCGCCCGGCTCCATTCTTGCTCGGAAGCCTTCATCGAGCGATACAAGTGTGATGCCATATTCGTTGTCGTGTGAAAGCTCCGCCAGTTCAATTGGTAGAATGCCTTTTGTTAGTATACTGCATTTAATTCCGGCAGCGTTGAGCTTTCTAATGGCGGCAATGCTCATTTCAGCTATTTCGGGATAGCCACACATAAACGGGTCAGTGGTGAAACAGAGCTCGACCGAGTGTATTTTGTTTTTCAAGCGCGGGATTTCTTTATCGAGCAACTCAAGAGTATTGGAAACGAGTCGGGGCTCAAGCCAATCTTCATATCCCTTTATTTCGCCGAAGCGCTTCTTCATCATGTATGCGTAACACGGAAACTTGCAGCCATGAGCGCAGCCCTGCACGTGGTTCATTGTATAATCACCATACTCCACTCCCGTTTTATAGAGCATGGTTTTTCGAGTTATGCTTTTCATGACAGTACCGCCTTCAATTAGTTTTTGGTTTCAATATGTGTTCAGCTATTTTCATAGCAAGACCCTGCGCTTTTCCGCTATCGTTGGAAATTGCAAAACAGAAAAGAAACAGCGGCGAATTATTACTGTTTTTAAATATTCGTGGATGTTTTGAGACACATGGGAAAATCGACTGAAGACGGCTTAATATGTATTCCTTGATGTGCTCGGAATTTGCGTCTTTTAACAACCGATTGCCGTCATCATTTTCTGGAGACAAATCGAAAAGAGAGATTTGAGGGTCTTTTTTATAGAACTCTGCCCTCCAGCCGCTGTTCCCAAGAAGCCTGTCTATACAATTTGCCCATGTATGGTCCATATTCCCGTCTTTTGTCAACATTCGATTAAGCGCCGAAAATGGGAATAAGTACCACATATCAATAGACTTTGTCTGCGCTATCATCTCAAGAGTAGACCAATTCACTTCGGTAGCACACGGGTCTAAGAACAATAAGCCCCTATTATAACGCCAGTCTACCTGCGCTATTATTTCGGATAATCGCTCATTTGCATCACCGCATAAAACAGTAACACTACTGGAAAGTTGTGAAAAACCAGTATCAACAACCGTTCGAAGTTCAGACACCTTTTTCTTGTCTTGCTCAATGAAATAATAATGGTCAAATGCCAAATCTGCTGATAGCGCTCTTTTTGCGGAGCCAACAAGATGTTGTTCACCATCGCGCGTAACAATTTCACCTGTTCCGGCAAACGCATCAATGTAAATCTTGCCAAACTTCTGGTTTTGAAGTGCAGTGAGGTACGCTGTCAGATAACCCGTAAAGATGTTCAGTTTTTCTTCTGTCCAATTACCACCAAACTGCTGTGTCGCCTGTCCTTCTCTTTTCATAGACGCCACCTCACGGATACCGTTTTTCCTTTTTCCTCAGACATGAAGGCTGTTGGCTTACCCTTGGCTGTCATATCTGGATTGCGCAAAACGCATAAGCACCCCTCTTGTTCGAGCTTTTTAAGAATATTTTTAACCACTCCGGTTGAACATATCGGACCGTGCTTCATAAAGAACACTGCTAACGCCTCGTAAAGTGATGTCCAATTTTCACATTGAGAGAAATGCTCTATAGTTTTTTTCTCTATATCGTCATCGTCGACTACCTGATTGTCGTAATTTTCATCCCATAGCTGAAGCTGCCCGCCAGACTGTATTTCCTGTAGTGCTTGCCACCGGCTGCAAATATTGTCGACCATCAAAAGGCATCCGTCACGGTGGTTAGTGGCATATATCAGTCTATATTTAGGGCGCTGATTCCGTTTGATGCGCAAAGGCATATTAAGAACGTAGGTGTAGCTCTGCATGAGCCGCATACAGTATTGCTCTGCGAATTGCGATTCCGCATCGTACCCGTTAATTTCGTGCTTTTTGTAAGAAGCGATAATCGGTTGCCAATAGTCGCCACCAGCTATTTCATTGAGCTCTTTGATTGATTTATCGGAGGCGTCCATTTTTGTCGGTTCGTATTCTACGAGGTCGTCGAATATTTCTTTATCATCAAAGGTTGTACCCATCGCATGACACGCTTCACGGATAAAACCGAAGGAGTTCATATTTATAAGCAGCTCTATAGAATTCAATCTACCTTTTGCAAAGTCATCGAATAGTGTGCATTGAAGTGCTTTTATTCCATACGGGTCGATGTACAGGAACACATTGCAACCGCTCTTGTTTTTCAAGATACTACGGATATTATCCTCGTATTTACCAGAAACGATTTTGACCCACGGATAATCCTTTAGGTTTTCCTGCAAATCTGCTGCATAGTTCAAATCAATAAATGTCGCTTCAATACTTGTGCCGGTGGCAGTTGTGTTGGCTTGGCACTGACATATGACATCAAGGGCTATAAGCGGAGATCCTTGATTGCCATCATCAAACTTGCCTTTTCCGGCAAAGCAGTCCACATACACGAGCGGCTTGTATGTATGGAGGATTTTTGAAACATACGGCTTGAAGTAGCAGCCAAGCAGCTCGTCCTTTACGACAGACCACGCTTTCTTTTCTACAAAGAAATCATCATTTTTCTTTGCCATACATACTCACCCTTTCTTTTCTAAAATGGCAGATCGTCTTCTTCGTCGCTCCCCGCAAGTACCATAACGGTATTTCCCGATATAGCCATGGGGTTTGATTTTAGAAAGCGCTCGACATATTCTTCTCTTACCTCATCATATGGGAACAGGAACTTCTGATTGAAGAAAATCGTCGGTTTTCCGCACTTTTCGCAGAATCTGGCATTTCCGTGATTCTTATGAGTTTCGGTGTGGTCAAAATTTCCGTTATAGTCAAAGATGTCCTCACCCTCACAATAATTATATAATGATGCGCCGCAAATACGACAGAATTCCGCATCTTCGCTGAACTGCTCATTCCCGCACTTAGGGCACTGGGTAACTCGAAGGTTTTCGTCCATAGAAAAGCCATCATTGTATATCATTGAAATAAGTACACCTCCAAGCGTGCATAATCCACATTGTCAGCCCTCCTCACAAAATCAAGGATGGCTTGCCGGTTATCATAAATCACTGCGGCAGCGGACAAAGAGTCCGCATACACAATGAATGTGTCATCGTCATTAACGTAAGCCATGCTATAGAGCAAAGCGGTTACAAGATCGTCGTTTACTTTCCCACCATTTGAACTGAGTCTCATTTTTACATACGCCCAATATGGATACGCAAACCAGTCTTGCGAAAACTTAGACTGGGTAGAGCAGTCCTTTATATCATACAGGCGTTTTTCTGCTGCCGCGTACAATTCGTGAAAAGCGGATTCAGCACCACACTCTGGGCAGAAACGCTCGTTAACCTCCAGCGGCTTACCGCACCCACGGCATACATTGTAGAGCGGGCTTCCGCAGATTTTACAGAAGGTTGCGTCACTGCCGATATCGTGACTCAGGCAATTAGGACAGAATTTTACTCGTTGTACCTTTTTGCTGTCTGCAAGCTCAACTTCGGTATATGGAAGTGAGGGGTGAGAAAAACCGGGCAGTTTAGCGAACTTCTGCTGTTCGCTCAGACGCTCAAACATTTTTGAATAGACTTTTTTCTTGTCTATTTCGGCTCCACACTGCGGGCAGTAAACGGCACTTCTATCAGAAATATATGTATAGCACTCAGGGCACTTCCGGCAGAACGGAATGTACTTTGCCTTGTATGCCATGCCCCATGTTCCATATATATTCTTATAAATTGTCCCGTCAATGTCGTTCTGCAGGAAGCTATAAAAGTTTCGAATGAGCAGCTCGTCATACGAGGAGTACGGCATATACGATGCGTTAAACACACGCTTGTACTTTTTTTGAGCGGCTTCTTCCGAAACGCCAAACAGAAGCTCAATTTCCTCGATAGTAATATCAGGGAAGAATTTCAATAATGCTGTCGGCATCATAAATTCTGCCGCAAAATAATGAGCTTCTACTTCAAGAACACCGTACTTCTCTTTGGTAAGGCCTCCTCGGTCAAGTGCGGTCTCTCCAAAATCAGTAAGGTGCCCTAAAACTATGTGCCCAATCTCGTGCATGATAGTCCACGCAATGCGAGCATCACTGTTCACTTCAACATCGTCATATACGATATAATACTTCCCGTCCGCTCTCGGACGAATTGTTCTTGCTTCAGCTTTTGTCTCTCTGAGATGGAACGGATCGGAGGCTTTCAGCGTCTTTTTTGCCTCCGACCACGGCAAACACACAACATAATCTGATAAGTCCCCCAGCACCTTGAACGGAGAAATCGGAAAGCAGTTGTATCCATACTCAAGGAGAAAGTCATAAGCCTTTTCTGTGACGAAGTTAAATCGCGGCTTATTTGGTATCTTGCTTTCTCTTTGTAACTTCAATGAATACCTCCACCTGACGATACAAGTCATCTAAATCCTCGTCTTTAAGATCGGCGTTGCGGGAAAGGCCATCAGCGATTCTCTCAACGGTTTCTCTCTGCTTTGAAGTCCGAAGACCAGGGAAGACACGCTCGACTACTGGTGTATCGTCAGAGGGAGCATATCCAGAGACCTTCAACAGTTCTTCCTGTGGCAATGAAAGTGCTTCTGCCAGTTGGCACAATACTTTCAATGAAGGCTGCTTCCGTTCGTTGGTCTCTATGCGATAGATTTCAGTGTGGCTTATATTTGCCTTTGTTCCTAATGCATTACGGCTCATTCCGAGCTCTGTTCTTCTATTTTTAATGAATTCACCTAAAGTCATATTTCTCACCTCTTCTTTGGTTTCAAGTGTATTATATCACGAGTTGAACCTAATAGCAATATGTTTTCTAATATATTTTCTTATAGGTTCAATTTACTCTTGACAAGCCTGTTGTAGCTGACTATAATATAGTTGAACCTATAAGTTCAACTATGCGTCGTAACGAGCAGTAGCCCAGACGTTAACGGCGCATATTTTTTTGCCCCGTGTTGAACCTATCGGTAATTCTATTTGAGTGAGGTGATGCGCATGAGTTCAAATAATAGAGGAGGGGTGATTTATCGAAGAAGTTCGTAATCTGAACGGTAAGCGCATCTGTGATGTTAGTCTGGACAAACGCGTCATCGAAATCGTGCAAAAAGGCTGTCTTACCCGTATAACAGCAAACCCCGACGGGACATTGAAAATTGAGAATGTTCCCATAGCAATACCAATCGCAGTTTAACTAAATAATTGTTATCCGCCAGAGCGCAAGACGACAGAGCGGGCAGAACATCCCATTGGGATAAGTATGCCTTCTGTCGTCTTTTTCTGTTTATGGCGGATTTTGCGACTCCGGCGGATTTCAAAATCTTGAAATTCAAAGGAGTCAATATTATGCAATACAACAATCAGGACAATCAACGCAAAATTTACATCCGCAACACCAAACAGTGGGTGCCCGTAACCGAAGAGGTCTACCGCGAGTATTACCGCCCCATCTGGCGCTTACAGAAGGAAGCGCAAAAGAACGGTCAGTGCGTATGTCCCAAGTCCAAGCTCTGGATATGCGACGGCGACTGCGCCACCTGCGAATATCGTGCAGCTGGAAACACCATCTCGCTCGATGCGCCGATGGAAAACGCAGCCGGAAGGTCGCTCCAACCGCAAATACACAAACGAAACAGCGGTCGCCGGTGCTGTCACCTACGCTGGCTTTGACCCTTACGAGCGCAAGGTGCTCGGCGTCACCGCCATGCAGAAGTTGCTCGGTAAATCCCGCTTTGAAGAACTCCTCGCGGCGTATATCGAAAAACCGCAGGGTAAACCCACACTCGTCCCGGAGAGCGATAAACGTCCGGCGATGAACACAGCCAAAAATGATTTTATGGAGGAAAATGATTATGAATAACAACACAAACAAGGTAAACAACCCGATGAAGGTTATCACTGGTCCTGACACCCGCTGGTCTTACGCCAACGTCTGGGAGGCAAAGTCTATCAACGGTGGCACTCCGAAGTTCTCGGTCAGCCTCATCATCCCGAAGTCCGATACCAAGACGGTCGCGAAGGTCAAGGCTGCAATTGAAGCTGCCTACCATGAAGGTGAGTCCAAGCTCAAGGGCAACGGCAAGTCTGTCCCCCCAATGGCTGCACTTAAGACACCCCTTCGTGATGGTGACACCGAGCGTCCGGACGACGAAGCGTATGCGGATAGCTACTTCATCAATGCCAACTCTGCTACGGCACCCGGTATTGTTGACGCAGACCGCAATCCTATCCTGACCCGCTCCGAGGTGTATTCCGGCGTGTATGGCAGAGCCAGCATCAGCTTCTATGCCTTTAACAGCAATGGAAATAAGGGCATCGCCTGCGGTCTCAACAACCTGCAGAAGGTGCGCGACGGTGAGCCTCTCGGTGGTAAGGTAAGTGCTGAGTCCGACTTCGCCACCGACGATGACGACGAGTTCTTGAACTGATGAGGTGCTGATATGGAATTCTACGAATTTGCAAAGCACTTTGTTGTATGCGGAGCTTTCGGAGCACTTGTCGGCTTGATGAGCTGGTCTTTTGGATACTGGATTTACCAGTTAGTTGCCTACATCTGCAAAAAGGTCAAAACACATAAAGCGAAAAAAGCCGTCAAGTAGCAGGACAACAACTAAAAGGATTCAGGGCGGCGGCGACTTGTTCAATGCCGCCCTATCCGTATAGGAGGACAAAATGAAATCACTCAGTATAGATATTGAGACATTTTCCAGTGCGAGCCTTGCCAAGTCAGGCGTTTACCGCTATGTCGAAGCGCCGGATTTTGAAATATTACTGTTCGGCTACTCGGTGGACGGCGGTGCTGCACAGGTTATTGACCTTGCCTGCGGCGACAAAATCCCTGCCGACATTATTACGGCCCTAACCGACGAAACCGTAACAAAGTGGGCGTTCAATGCCAGCTTCGAGAGAGTCTGCCTCTCTCGATTTATTGGGCTGCCGACTGGTGAGTACATTGACCCGGTCTCCTGGCACTGCTCTATGATCTGGGCGGCGACGATGGGCTTGCCGCTTTCGCTTGAGGGCGTCGGGGCGGTGCTCAAACTGGATAAACAGAAGCTCACGGAAGGCAAAGACCTCATCAAATACTTCTGTCAGCCATGTACACCGACAAAAGTTAACGGTGAACGCACCCGAAATTATACGTATCACGCTCCGGACAAGTGGTCGGCGTTCAAAAAATATAACATCCGCGATGTGGAGGCAGAAATGTCGATACAGGCGCGGCTTATCAAGTTTCCAGTGCCGGAGTCCATATGGGACGAATATCACCTCGACCAAGAGATAAACGACCGAGGTGTTGCGCTGGATATAGCGCTGGTACAGGAAGCCATCGAAATAGACGGTCGCTCCCGCTCCGAGCTCACTGCTGCTATGAAGCACATTACCGAGCTCGATAATCCTAACTCTGTACAGCAGATGAAGCAGTGGCTTGCCGACAACGGCATGGAGACCGAAACACTCGGCAAAAAGGTAGTCGAGGATCTGCTCAAGACCGCGCCGCCGGTACTCGCCGATGTACTTATTCTCAGGCAGCAGCTTGCGAAATCGTCTGTGAAAAAGTATCAGACGATGGAAAACGCAGTCTGTGCCGACGGTCGTGCTCGTGGGATGTTTCAATTCTACGGCGCGAATCGCACAGGCCGCTGGGCAGGTCGGCTTATCCAGATGCAAAACCTACCGCAAAACCATCTGGAGGATTTAGCTGAAGCCCGCAGCCTTGTTCGTGTCGGCGACTTCGATGCTCTTAAAATGCTCTACGAGGATGTGCCGGACACCCTCTCTCAGCTTATACGCACTGCTTTTATTCCGAGAGAGGGTACAAAGTTTATCGTTTCCGACTTCAGCGCTATCGAAGCCCGTGTCATCGCATGGCTGTCCGGAGAAAAATGGCGACAGGATGTATTTGAGGGCGGCGGTGACATTTATTGTGCGTCCGCGTCGCAGATGTTCAAGGTGCCGGTCGAGAAGCATGGCATCAACGGTCACTTGCGGCAGAAAGGCAAAATTGCAGAACTTGCGCTGGGTTATGGCGGCTCAGTTGGTGCGCTCAAGGCAATGGGTGCTCTGGACATGGGCTTGACTGAAGATGAGCTTCAGCCGCTGGTAACAGCGTGGCGACAGGCAAATCCGCACATCGTGCAGTTTTGGTGGGACGTTGACCGTGCTGCTACGGAGGCAGTTCGGGATAAACGCATCTGTGTCACTCATGGCATTAAGTTCTACTGCCAGAGTGCGATGCTGTTTATCGTGCTCCCGTCCGGCAGACAGCTCGCCTATGTAAAGCCGCGCATGGGTGAAAACCAGTTCGGTGGGCATTGCATCACCTACGAAGGCGTCGGCGGCACAAAGAAATGGGAGCGGCTTGATTCCTACGGTCCGAAGCTCGTTGAAAATATCGTTCAGGCGACTTCCCGCGACGTTCTCTGTTATGCCATGAAGACACTACGCTGCTGCTCCATTGTCATGCACATACACGACGAACTTGTTATTGAAGCGGACCCGCGTATGTCTTTAGCAGCGGTTTGTGAGCAAATGGGCAGAACTCCGCCGTGGGCAAAGGGCTTACTGCTACGCGCTGATGGCTACGAGACAGATTTTTATAAAAAGGATTAGAAGATTTTTGTACGACGGGGCTTCTTTTTTCCAGTGGGTAGTAGAGACGGACAAGAAGCCCGTCGTGAAAGGAGTGTTCCCATTGAGTATAAACAAATTCAACAGCGAGGGCTATTACGATCCTACCGCATTTGAAGCTATGACAATGATTGAAAAAGAGGAACGTGCGCTTCGTGCCTTCCGACCTATCGTGTATATCTGTTCGCCGTTTTCGGGTGACGTGAAAGGTAACGTGAAAGCCGCGCAAGGCTACAGCCGATATGCCGTCGACAATGGCTATATCCCTATCGCGCCGCATCTGCTGTTTCCGCAGTTTCTGGATGACGACGACCCTAAGGAGCGGGAACTTGGGCTGTTCTTCGGTAATGCCCTGATGAGCAAGTGCTCGGAGGTATGGGTGTTCGGTGGTGTTATATCAGCCGGTATGGAGGCTGAAATCAAACGGGCGAAGTGGAAAAACTACCGCCTACGATATTTTAACGAAAGCTGTGAGGAGGTGCCTCATGTCTAACGCGTGGCAGTTCAAGCCCGGAAATCCGGAGTACGAAAGATACATCCATAGCTCGCACTGGAGGCATATCGCCGATAAGCGGCTTGAGGTGGATGGGCATATTTGCTGCGTCTGTGGCGACAAAGCTACGGATGTACATCATCTTACTTATGACCGCTTCGGCAATGAAGCAACGGACGACCTCGTGAGTTTTTGCAGAAAGTGTCACGATCAGGCGGAGAACTTTTATGACCCCGCAGTGACGCCTTGGGCAATGGACGAGATAAAGCCGACCGGAAATAACTTCATGGCAGCTATGCGTGTGGACGCTCTGAAGATTGCGCCTATGGTTTTTGATTATCTGAAGGCGGTGCGAGGTTTTGATTTTGACTCGCTGATACGGCAGTTGTGGAAGCAATCCCGCAAATCATCGACAGTATTATCAATGCAGTCATTGGGTCGATTCCCATGCTAATTGACGCAGGCATCCGGCTTCTGATATCGCTGATTCAGGCACTTCCTCAGATTATTACTACTGTTGTAGCCGCAATTCCGAAGATCATAACCTCGCTGGTAAACGCCATTGTAGGTAATATCGATAAGATCATTCTTGCAGGCGTTCAGCTGTTTGTGGCTCTGATTGAAAATTTACCCAGAATCATCGTTGAAGTGGTCAAGGCTGTACCGCAGATCATCTCAGGATTGGTCAGAGCCTTTACCGACTATATAAGCTCAATGGCTCAAGTGGGCGGCAATCTGATTAAAGGACTTTGGAAGGGCATTTCAGACGCCGGTGCTTGGCTATGGGATAAGATATCCGGATTCTTCGGAAATGTGGTATCCAAGATTAAGAACTTCTTCGGTATCAATTCCCCTTCAACTCTGTTTGCCGGAATTGGTCACAACATGGGCGAAGGCATCGGCGTGGGCTTTGAAGATGCAATGGCAGCAGTTTCAAGGGATATGCAAAATGCGGTACCTACAAACTTCGATTTGAATTACAAGGGTTCATCCGGCCAGGGCAGCGCTGCTGGTACAAGCATCACCCAAAATCTCTCGGTGGTGACACCGAAGGCTCTATCCGAAAAAGAACTGGCAAGGGAGTTCAAAAACCTCTCCCGCAAGCTGGCACTTGAATATTAAAGGGGGTCTGACTGTGAAAATTACCTATATTAATGCTGCTGGCAGAAGCATCACGCTCAAACAAAGCCGCCCGTATTTTCTTACTAAGATAGACGGCACAGGCATCATACGTCAGACTGTTAACACCTTCAAGGCGCCAGATCAGGACGGTGCTTTTTATATATCCTCTACACTGGATATGCGCAACATCATACTGGAGGGTACGGTCGTAGCAGATACACCTGACGATGCCTTTTCACGAAGACAGCACTTCCTTCAAATATTTAGCCCTAAGCTGAACGGAACGCTTATCTACCGTGAGCGACAAATTGCCTGCGTTGTAGAGGAAGCGGGTTTTACCGTTTCCACCAGGCAGCGGATACCCAACTTTTTTGTCAGTCTCCTTTGCCCATCTCCCTTCTTCGAGACGCTGGATGAAGTGCGTGAGGAACTGGCATCTTGGATACCGCTATTCGTATTTGAACTGGAGATACCTGAAAGCGGTATGGAGTTTGGAATGCGCCAGCCCAGCCAGATCATCACGGTGGACAACATCGGCGATGTTTCCTGCGGCTGCGAGATCGTGTTCCAAGCACTGGGAACAGTGACGAATCCGGAACTATTAAATATAGACACCGGGGAATACATTCGTCTTCTCACTACAATGAGCGCTGGGGATGAACTTCGGGTATATACCCATTTCGCCGGTAAGCGTGTAATCAGCATCAACGGAACGGTGGTAACAAATGCTTTCTCTCTGCTGGACACCGACTCAGTGTTTTTCCAGCTTGCCGCAGGTCTCAATACACTGCGCTACGATGCTTCAGTCAATATGGAACTGCTGGAGGTCAGCATTTACTATCGGCCGCAGTTTCTGGGGGTGTGAATATGCAACTATATATCTACAATCCAAATCGTGAGCTTGCGGGTATCGTGGAGTCTTTCGAGTACCTGCGCTGGACGCGGCGTTACTCCCAGTGTGGTTCATTTGAGCTAAAAGCCATCGCAACACCGGAGAACAATGCGCTCTTAAAAGAGGGCAACATCCTTTGGAAGAACGATGATGAAGAGGCTGGGATCATTGAGCATCTGGAATTGTCTCAGGCCGAGCAGGAAATCATCACGGCGAGCGGTCGCTTTGCCACCTCCTTCCTATCCCGTCGTATTGTGTGGGTACCAGAGAAGTTGTCCGGCGACCTTTCAGCCTGTATGGAGCAGCTTATAAATAATAATCTCATCAGCCCTATCGACACAGCACGGCAAATTACCGGGATAACCTACTCGTCCCCAAACTTTGGTATACCCGTTAGTACCCAGATTTCATATCGGAATCTGATGGATGCAGCGACCGATCTATGTGTTGCTTCGGATATCGGTATTAAGACAGTGTTCACTCCAGCTACAGGTGTTTTTACAGTGATGCTGTATAACGGGGCTAACTCACAAGCGGTGTTCTCCAAGGAGTACGAGAACCTAACTGAACAGATATACACAGAGAGCGCGGCGGATTACGCCAATACCGCACTCATCGGCGGCGAGGGTGAAGGTGAAAGCCGCACATTCGTTGCCATTACAAGCGGTACCGGGGAGACCCGCCGCGAAATCTTCGTGGATGCCAAAGACCTACGGGCTGAGGATTTTGGAGCAGATTACATCAATACTCTAACTTTTCGTGGTCAGAGTAAACTGAATGAGCAGGCAATCCGCTATTCGTTCGACACCTCGGTCAACCCCCACGGCAACTTGACCTACAAGATTGACTTCGACCTTGGGCAGACCGTCAAAGTCATCTCCAAGGCATGGGGCGTATCCATGATTACGCGAATCACTGAGGTCGAAGAAATATATGACGCTGACGGTCTGAGCATCAGCGTAGTGTTCGGAAAGGCTGAGCTAACAATAGCGCAAAGAATCCGGTCTGATATGAGCGAGGTCAAAACTACATTATCAGCCCCGACCGGCATATCCGAAGTGGCGGAAGCCTTGGGAGCTGTTGAGGAAACACTGGGTGACTTGACGGAAGTAGACCCGGAAATACAGGGAGACAACGTAGCAGATACCATTAACAATCTGTTTGGAAAACTTCCTGCGTTTGAAATAACCGTAGGCGCAGGTACTATATCGATCGGTCAATACGCTCTGCACAACATGGTTCCGGGGGATGCCTTTTACTTTACCTCATGGAGCGGCAATAAGTTCAGTGACCAGCCAGGTGACGACGGGCATGTCTTTCTGGTAAAGCATAGCGGGGACAACACAGGTAACGGTTATCAAAGGGCCATGGGCTTCTTTATATCGCGTAACACTATGACGTTCTATGTAATTTCTGTTTTCGTATTCAACAACCCGTCCGGGCAGGCGAACTGGCTAAGCTTCCCGCTTGGTGCTCTAACAGACATAATCGCTGCAGTTCGTGGAAGCACCTTTGCGGCCAGTATTAGCAATGTCTATAACGCGCCGGTATCAGGAACGAGGATCGCAGATGGTGCTGTCACTACCGCGAAAGTTGCACAGGAAGCCAACACCTCACTCACATACTCGCTTGGAAGCGGCGTCACTGTAGGCATGAATATGTCATTTGTGAATAAGGGCGTCGTTTCAATAGGAATGCAGGTAAACGTTGGTGCTTCGGGAGTCGCCTCCGGCGGTACGATTCTAACGATAACAAATGCAAACTTTTACCCATACTCGACTGTACGCTCTGTGGCGACTGCAGTGGGTGGCAGTGGTACCAATATGCCGATTACGATTAACGCGAGCGGTGTGGTGGCGAACGCTGCTTCTTCCACGCTACCTGTGGGTTTTTATATGATATCTTGCTCTTACGCGAGAGCTTAACGGGAGGAAATGAATATGGAGAAAAGCGGATTTTTCAACTCCTCGGACGGAGACAGAATCTATGACGCAATTGACTTTGCAGCATATTTCGGAAGTCTTGTCTCTAATGGAGTATTTTATATGACAGCGACAAACCTACAGGTGTCGCCAGCAATCGGCTTGGCTGTGAATGTGGCAGCAGGAAGCGCCTGGATTAACGGATATAGGTATGAGAATACTGATGCCTTAAACTTGCCTCTCTCAACGGCAAATGGAAGCAATCCCCGCATTGACCGGATTGTGGTTCGCTTAAGTCAGATCAGCCGAAGCATCCAGATTGCCGTTGTTGACGGAACCCCCGCTGCAACGCCTGTGGCTCCGGCATTGACAAGAACAAGCGATATCTATGAACTCGGAATTGCAGATGTGCTTATACCAACGGCCGCCACATCAATAGTCGCAAATAACATCACTGATACCCGGCTGAATACGAGCCTTTGCGGGCTGGTAAATTCTCTTGTGACGGCTGTCTATGAATAAGGAGGTGAACGACAGTGGCGGATATTAACGGCGTATCTTTGCAGGCGGGCTCAGGCCCGACCGTTCATTACACCATTACCTATTCTAAGAGCCGCCCGAACAATAGCCAGATGACCTACAACTTCACCATATCCGCTGCATTAGGTTCATCAGGCTCTTTCATCCACAGTGGTTATGCCCTGCTTTGTACCATGACCGTAAATGGTTCTTCCTCGCAGGTGCGTATTAAGGCGGTGGACGGCGACGACTGGGATGGGACCACACCGAGGCTCAGATATGTTTCGGTCACCTGTGCTTCCACTACAGGAAACACTGAACAGGGCGTGCGCTTTCAGGTGGTTTCGGATGGGAGGCTGCCCCTTTCTTCTGGTGTTATCGACAATTCAAGCTACACAGTGTTAAGTTCGGCGCTTCTTACCACAGCCTGCGGAGCACCGACTTCTTGTTCGGTCAGTCCCACACTCTCTGAAGGCGGGATTACTCTTTCCTGGAGCGGGGCATCTGGCGGCATCAATAACACGATTTCCAGCTATGAGATTCAGTATAGCGATTCCTCTGATAACTTCACATGGGGAGCATGGATGCCGCTGACTACAGTTTCAACCACGGCCACCAGCGGTAGCGTGGCTACATCGCCGCCGTCCACAAGAGGCGATTACCGGAGATTTCAAGTACGGACACGCGGCGCAGCAGGAGCAAGCTATTATTCCGGATGGAAAGTATCAACGAACTCTGTCCGAAGAAATACAGCACCGAAGCCAGCAACGACGGCCGTTGCATCTCCCGCAGCATATAGCGACGAGACCATTACACTGATTTGGAGCGGAGCGTCAGGCGGTACCAGCCCGGTAAAGGGATACCAGATTGCCAGCCGTACATCCACGGATAACAGCACATGGAGTTCATGGAACGTTCTGACCACGCTGATACTGTCGGCCAGCGGCGGCAGTTACGAACCTAATGTATCAAGAGTTCCGGGAACATATACCCAATTTGGTATTTGGACTATCGATACATTTGATGTCTACTCAATAGAGAAGGTCAGTAACAGTATCTATTGTAATATCACAGCTTGTGGGGCACCGACGGCCTGCTCAGTAAGTGCAGCTTTAGCTGAAGGAAACGTCAGCCTCTCATGGAGTGGTGCATCTGATGGTGCAGGAAATGCCATCACATCCTATGAGCTACAATATAGTGACTCGGCAGATAACAGCAGCTGGGGCGCTTGGACAGCACTGACCACGGTGAACACTTCTGCAACAAGCAGCATTGTGAGTGTCAGCGCTTCAGGAACGCGTGGATATTACCGCAAGTTTCGGGTAAGAACACGAGGTGCATCTGGTGAAAGTTTCTACTCAGACTGGACTGTCTCCAGCAACACTGTCCGCAGAAATACACTACCTACGCCGCCGACCTCCTTTGCCGCCGCTCCTACGATTTACGAAGCCACTACTGTTACTCTGACATGGAGCGGAACGATACCCGGAACCAGCCTTATCAAGCAGTATGTCATTCAGCGTTCAACTTCAACGGACGGGACAAACTGGTCGGCGTATGAGGCTCTGACTACCATCGTTTCAAGCGCTACCTCGGGGACGTATACAGCAAACGCATCACAGATAGCCGGAATGTATACCCGCTATCGTATCAGCGTAACCGATGCATTGGATGCAGTCTCTGCTTATGTAGTCAGCGGCACAGTAAAGAAAAACAGCCCGCCGACTGCCCCGGTAATAGTCTGTCCTGTGTCTGGCAGTTCGAGTTACAATGCCACCCCGCGTTTCATGATTACAACAGGCATTGAGCCGGATGGTCAGACGCAGATTGTGGAAGTTAAAATCGATGCGGGTGTTTGGATTAACAGTATCGACAACCCCGAGATGTTTTCCGTAAGCGGCTATATGGGCAATGGTGTAAAAACAGTGTACCAATCAACAACGTTGACCGCAGGGAATCATTCCGTGACCCTCCGCTGCCTTGATAGTGATATCGAGTCATCAAGTCCTGAGGTTGTGCGGACCTTTACTGTATTACCACCGCCATTTGAGACGATCACCGCGAACGAAACGCATGTGAAGGCAATTCATATCCAGACGTTTCGAATTGCTGTAAACACAGTACGCAGCTATTACAACCTTTCGCCCGCAACTTGGAGTGAAGAAATTTCTGCCGGAAAGACCACTGTTAAAAACTGGCCGTTCCACATCTTGGAACTCCGAAAAGCCCTCGATCCTGTCATTGCAGCGGTCAACGGTTTTGACCCTTCATCGGCTTTTAATATTCCACCCATAACAGGGCTGCCCATTGGAACTGTGCGACCAAAAGCAGATGTGATGCAACAAATTCAGGACCTGTTCTTGGAGCTTTAGACACTATACAGCCATAGCGCTCTCGTATTATACGAGAGCGCTTTTCTACACACAAATTCATAAAATGGAGGTATTTCTAATGAAAGAGATTTGGAATTGGATACAGTTGGCTTTTGCAGCTGTCGGTGCTTTTCTTGGGTGGTTTCTCGGTGGCTTTGACGGCTTTCTCTACGCGCTGCTCGTGTTCGTAGTCGTTGACTACATCACCGGTGTCATGTGCGCCATTGTAGACAAAAAGTTGTCCAGCGAGGTCGGTTTTAAGGGAATCTGCAAGAAGGTGCTAATTTTCGTGATGGTGGGTGTTGCACACATCATGGACCTCTATCTCATCGGCAACGGAGAGGTACTGCGTACCGCCGTCATCTTTTTCTACTGCTCAAACGAGGGCGTGTCCATGCTGGAAAACGCGGCGCACCTGGGACTGCCCATTCCCGAGAAGCTCAAGGCGGCTCTGGAGCAGCTTCACGGGAGGAGCGACGATTCGGCAAAGCCGGGTGACGGAGCATGATTGATTTAAAAAAAGCCACGACGGTGTTTATCGGCCGGCGGGGCGAGAACCATTTCCGCAAGCTGGAGTTTGATGTCTCCAGCCTGCTCGGTGACGAATATCTCGGCGAGACGTTGACCGCCATATACAAACGGCCGGACGGCACCGCTTATCCCGTGGTCACAAGCTACTCGGATGGTGTTTTGACCTTGTCGCCCGGCGCGGCAGAAACCGAAAGCGTCGGCGTGGGACAGTTGGAAATCAGGGTCACCTATGAGGACGTGGTCGGGAAAAGTGCGCGGGTACTCACCATCGTAGAGGAAGCGCTTGCGGATGGGATTGCCGAACCGCCGGAGCCGCCCGCGCAGGAATGGCTGAACCAGGTGCTGGCAGCTCTTGCCGCAATTGATGTGAATGACACCTACGCGCTGCTCAATCTCACGTACAACCTGTTAAATGATAACTACACTCTGCTCGGCACCACGCATGACCAGATGGAAATCATGCGCGACACGTTGTATACCCGCACAGGGATTATCCTCAACCATCTGCATCCGGTGGAGACAGCCTCGGCTCCGGACATGGCGAGCCGCAGAGCGTCCATTACCTTTACCGGAATCTCGGCTGGCAGCAATATGGTGCTGGACAACGTGACCTATTTGTTCGTAACGGCTTTGGGCAGTCCTGCGGTAAATACCGTGCAGGTACTGCTTCAGAGCAATCTCAGCGATACCGTGAAAAAGCTCGCCGAAGCTATACGCGGCGTTCATGACACGGCAAACATCGCCTACGGCAGCGGAACAAATCCGCACCCTACCTGTACGGGCTACTGGACAAAACAGCGGTTTTCCATCGGTGACGTTTCCGTTGCCACAGGAGAGAGCCTGTTCCTGCTGGAAAAGTCCGAGGACACCAACACCGCCTTGACTCTGACTTCCACCGCCGTGTCAACCATCAACCCTTTCATTCGAATGCCGCATCTGCGGTATGTCTTGTCGGGGAATACCATCGGCTCGGGCGGCGCTAACAGTGTCAGAGGTCCTCTGCACACGATTCTCCCCATCGGGAGCGTGGTAATCGGTGGTCAGGATAATCCGCTTATCCCGGTGCCCTACGACTGTCACCTGGTCACTATTTGCCGACAATCGGATACCACTGAAAAGGAGCTGGACTTCTATATTTCAAACGATGAGCAGACATTCACTCGCATCTCGAGGAGTTCGCCTATCGGTTCGGATAGCTCCGCAGAAGCTCAGCACGTTCAGATTACCATGCGGCAAAGCAGGGTACCTGCCGGCTACGGGCTGTACATCCGCATTGGGAGTAACGGTACGTCGGCGACCGCTTACTGCGATCTGAAGTTTACCTACCATCTGTACCCGGCCGTGCTTGCGGCTTACAATTAATCTGAACTGTGAGGTGCTTTTCATGAACCTGCATAAACTCATTCTGACCAACAACGCCTGCTACAAGGCGGGCAGCACCATTACGCCGAAAGGCATCATGGTGCATTCCACCGGCGCGAACAATCCGAATCTGAAACGCTATGTCGGTCCGGACGACGGGCTGCTCGGAAAAAATCAATATAACAACCACTGGAACCAGAGCACGCCGGACGGTCGGCAGGTCTGTGTCCACGGCTTTATAGGAAAGCTGGCCGACGGCTCCATCGCAACGTACCAGACTCTGCCTTGGAATCATCGTGGCTGGCACGCCGGGGGTTCTGCAAACGATACACATATCGGCTTTGAAATCTGCGAGGACGGTCTGACCACTGCCTCGTATTTTTCTGCTGTTTATAAGGAAGCCGTAGAACTTTGCGTTTATCTCTGCAAGCAGTATAACCTTACCGAAAAGGATATCATCTGCCACTGTGAGGGTTATAAACTGGGCATTGCCAGCAACCACGGAGACGTCATGCATTGGTTCCCGAAGCTTGGCAAGTCAATGGATACCTTTCGTGCTGACGTAAAGGCTGGACTGGCGGCAATGGAAGCCCCCGCTCTCGTCACACCGACTGCGCCGAAGAAATATTACCGTGTGCAGGTAGGAGCGTATTCCGTTAAGGCAAACGCAGACGCCATGCTTGCCAAGATTAAGGCGGCTGGCTTTACGGATGCCTTCATCAAGTACAGTGAGTGAACATATACGTATTGATGCCTACTGGAGATTATCTCTCCGGTAGGCATTATTTTTTTGCTCATTTTTTGTACGATGGGCTTCTTTTTTTCCAGTGGGTAGTGAGGACAGAAGTTCTCGGACTGGAGGACAATCTCATGACAAATGAGCAAAGAGAAAAAATCACTACCATGCGACAGGGTGGCATCGGATATATAAAGATTGCACAGGAACTTGGGCTTTCCGAAAATACGGTAAAGTCTTATTGTCGCAGGCAAAAAAATGTTGTCACTAAGGAAGAAACCGCTCGGTGTGCGGAGTGTGGAAAACCTATTGATATCAGTACGCGCGGCGGTCGGCGCTTCTGCTCCGATACCTGCCGAATGAAATGGTGGAACAAGCACCCAAAAGCTGATATGCCGTACACGGCGAACTGCGCCTGCTGCGGTAAAGAAATGCAAATGTGCCGCAAGGGCGAGCGCAAGTATTGTTCTCACCGCTGCTACATCGCTGCTCGTTACGAGGATGGTGGCGGGAATGACTGATTTTCAAAAAATCCAAGCCTACCAGTCCGCTATGACACAGGCACAAATTATGCTCAAAAATGGCATCATCGGCAAGAATGACATTGTATCAATTGAGCACAAGTTAGCCGAGAAATATGGGCTTGAAATCGGCAGTATATATCGCGAAATTGACTTGATAAATGTTGCTTTTAGAGCGAACATGGTGTAAAGCGAGGAGGTGAAATTATGCCGAAAACAGTAAGAAAAATGCCGCAGAAGCCGCGATTGGAACAGCCAAAAAAGGTCGCCGCTTATGCTCGTGTTTCCACGGGTAAGGACGCGATGCTCCACTCGCTGTCCTCACAGGTCAGCTATTACAGTAGCCTAATACAAAACCACGCAGGGTGGCTTTATGTGGGCGTTTATTCTGATGAAGCACTAACCGGCACAAAGGACAGTCGAAGCGGATTTCAAAATCTTCTCGCAGACTGCTGTGCCGGAAAAGTGAACTTGATACTGACCAAGTCCATCTCCCGTTTTGCTCGGAACACGGTAACACTACTGGAAACAGTCCGTGAACTGAAAGCTTTGGAGGTGGATGTTTTTTTCGAGGAACAGAATATTTACACAATGAGCTCCGAGGGTGAATTGATGCTTACTATACTCGCATCTTATGCACAGGAGGAAAGCCTGTCCGCAAGCGAAAATCAGAAATGGCGCGTCCGCAAGGGCTTTGAAAACGGAGAACTGCTCAATTGGCGGTTTCTGTTCGGATATAGCATCTCGAAGGACGGTATTGAAATTGATACCGCCACTGCACCGATTGTTCGTGAGATATTTGCCCGCGTTATCGCTGGAGAAACCTTCGGGGCAATTAGCAAGAATTTGAACAGTCGAGGCGTGCCGGGTGCGCTTGGCGGCAAATGGTGTGCCCAGCGAATCCGCGAAACGGTCGGCAATGAAAAATATACGGGCAACGCCATGCTTCAAAAGCACTACCGAAATAATCATCTGGAGAAAAAGAAATGCCGCAACACTGGTGAGCTGCCGATGTTCTTCGCAGAGGAAACGCATCCCGCCATCATCGACAAGGATACCTTCAATGCGGCGCAGGTAGTTTTACAGAGAATGAAGGAAGCTGCCAAAGGGAGACCTCGCCCACAAAAAAGCGAGTTCACCGGTAAAATCTACTGCCCATTCTGCGGAAAAAACTACAAGCGAAACACCTGCAACGGCTCGGTTGGCTGGAACTGCTCCACTTTTCTCACCGAGGGTAATGCGTACTGCCACGGCAAAAAAATACCCGAAGCTACGCTACAAGCCGTGTCCGCCGAGGTGCTTGGGACGGAAACCTACAATTCGACAGTATTCGATGCGCAGGTTGACCATATCGAGGTGCCGGAAGATAATCATCTGCGTTTTGTTTTCAAGGATGGTAGCACAGTTGATCGCACATGGGCAGATCGCTCACGGCGGGAAAGCTGGACATGGGAAATGAAGCAAGCCGCTGCCGAGCGAACACGCATCCAAAGGAGGAAAAAGCAATGCCAAGAGTAACGACAATACCAGCGACAAAAAACAAGTTCACGGCGCTACCGACAGCGTCCATTTCAAAGCGACGCACTGCCGGGTACGCCCGTGTTTCCACGGATAAGGACGAACAGTTTACCAGTTATGAGGCACAGGTCGATTATTACACCAAGTACATTCAGTCACGTGAGGACTGGGAGTTCGTCACGGTCTACACTGATGAGGGCATTTCGGCTCTGAACACCAAGCACCGCGACGGCTTCAAGCAGATGGTCAAGGATGCGCTGGACGGCAAGATAGACCTTATTGTCACAAAATCAGTCAGCCGATTTGCGAGAAACACGGTTGACAGCCTTGTTACCATCCGCAAGCTGAAGGAAAAAGGTGTGGAGTGCTATTTTGAAAAAGAGAATATTTTCACCTTTGATGGCAAGGGCGAGCTGCTTCTTACCATTATGAGTTCTCTGGCACAGGAAGAAAGCCGCTCCATATCGGAGAATGTCACATGGGGACAACGCAAGCGTTTCTCGGATGGCAAGGTCAGTGTCGGCTACTCGCAATTTCTCGGTTTTGATAAGGGCGAGGACGGGAACCTCAAGGTAGTGCCGGAGCAAGCCGAAACGGTACGGCTCATCTATAAGATGTTCCTTGAGGGAAAAACCACACAGGGCATTGCTAATTACCTCATGGAACACGGCATTCTCAGCCCTGCCGGAAAGAAAACATGGCGGTCATCCACGGTTGCCAGCATCCTCACCAACGAGAAATATAAGGGCGATGCACTGCTGCAAAAACGGTTTACCTCTAATTTTTTGACAAAAGAACTGCGTGTCAACAACGGCGAAGTGCCGCAATACTACGTTGAGGGGTCGCACGAAGCCATCATCGCCCCGGAGGAATTTGAAACGGTGCAGGAAGAAATGGCACGGCGCAAGGAACTGGGCAGAGCTTACAGCGATAAGGCTTATCACAGTAAAATAATCTGCGGAGACTGTAGCGGCTTCTACGGCCGAAAGGTCTGGCATTCCACAGATGAATATAGAAGCGTGATATTTCAGTGCAACCAAAAATTCAAAAATGAGAACAGATGCCAAACTCCGATACTAACAGAGGACGAAATCAAACAACGTTTCCTTACTGCCTACAATGAATTGATGGGAAATCGCTCCACAGTGCTTGCTGACTGTGAGCTTATCCGGCAGACGCTCTTCGACACTACGGCACTTGATACTGAAATGCAACAGGAACAGGATGAAATGGCGGTCGTGTCCGAGCTTATGCAAGCGCATATAAAAAAGAATGCGTCCGTCGCCCAGTCGCAGGAAGCCTACGCACTGGAAACCGAACGCATTGAAAATCGCTATAACGCCGCTTTTGAACATTACACCGCACTCGAAGCGGAGCGGTATAGACGGGCTCGCAAGAGCAAGGAGCTGATTGCCTTTATAACGATGCTCAAAAAGCAGCCACTGGCGATAACCGAATGGAACGAGCGACTTTGGATTACTCTGCTCGATACCGCTACGGTTCAGTGTGATGGTAGGATTGTGTTTCGGTTTAAGAGCGGCAGAGAAATAACAAAGTAAAACTTAAAAGGTCACCATTTTATCCGCCCATTCCACTATCTTTAGGCAGTCTATCATTGTTGACAATGGGCAGGCTTCGCTACCCTCCAGATTCCTTGATTTCAGGCAGGTGCCACAAGCAAAAATCTCTCCGCCCACTTCACAAAAAGCCTGAACCTGTGCGGCAACATCATATTTCTCGTGATGAAGGTTTTCGATTTCAACAGCTTCTCCCATAAGAAAAACTTTGACCTCATGGCCGTTCTTTTTGGCTGTAACGGCAAAACGCATAGCATTCCATGATTTCTCAAATTCTTTTGTTTCTATAATAACTCCAAGTTTCATAAATAATCCCCCATTATTTAGGTTTTGATTAAAATACTAATAGAGATTAAATTCCTAATTTTTTAATCTCATCTTCAACTTCTCCAGCACCTTCCTGATAGAATTTTTCTTCATCAGGAGCCAATTCTTTCAGAAGGCGAAGGAACTCGCCAGCATGTACCCTTTCTTCATCTGCAATATCTTTGAGAACCTCTATTGCCAGCTTATTGTCTGTTGATTCAGCAAGCTGCATGTACAGCTGAATCGCTTCATATTCTGCTGATACCATGAATCGAATCGCCCTGATCAACTCAGCATCAGTAAGTTTTCTTTCTTTCGCAAGTCCAGAAAAGGGATGTCCAAAATCAGGCATAATTTTTACCTCCTAAAAATTTTATTAGAATAATTAGTACTTGATAAACTTGTCCCCAGGTACACCGCAGATACTGCATTTGTCCGGGCGAACTTTCTCGATGTTTCCGCAGACAGGGCAGAGATAATAGAAAACCTCTTCCGTTTGATCCAAGTTTTCCAATGCTTCTTTGTAAAGCTTCGCATGAACCTCTTCCGCTTTCATCGCGAAGGTAAAGGACATAAGTGCGGCCTTGTTTCCTTCCGCTTCGGCTTCCTTCACAAAATCGGGATACATTTCCTTATATTCGTGGGTTTCGCCTGCAACAGCATCCATGAGATTATCTGCAGTCGTGCTCACTTTTCCGGCAACTTCGAAATGTTTAAGCGCATGCAGTGTCTCGGCATCAGAGGCAGCTTTGAAAAGTTTGGCTGCATTCAACTTACCATCTTTTTCAGCCTTCTTTGAGTATGCCAGATATTTTCTGTTGGCCTGGGCTTCTCCGGCAAATGCCTCCATCAGATTATTCAGCGTTTTGCTATCACTCATATTATCACTCTCCTTCTTTTTATTAAAAGCTTCCAACAATTTTTCCACAGCTGCTTTTGGGAACCCTTCTGGCTGTTGTTGATCAATTAGGGACTTCAGAAAATCTAAAGCATTATCACTTTGTGGAAGCATATATCCTGCTTCCCGAATAATATCCTCAGCCATAATATGATTGGATTTCGCTATAGCCACTGCCAGCTTTCCGGGTAATCCGGCGGCGATCATCTCCTGTTCCGACTTGCTACGCATAAGGATTTTAAGAGCGTTAATGACCGCTTCGGTTTTGGGCTGCTGCGGCGGATAAACTTCAGGTACCATGGATATCGCGCCGGACGGGCAGGCGTCTGCACAGTCTCCGCAGCCGATGCACTTGGAAACATCGATGATGCTGTTCTCTGTATCTGTCGCCCCGGTAGGGCATACGTAGAGACACAAACAATCTTTGGTACATAGACGTATATTTCTAACAGCATATTTCTTAGACATTATAACGACCTCCCTTCAACCTTTTCAAATTTCCAGTTCGGCACCTTGCAAACAGGACAAATTTCCGGTGGGTTATCTCCTATGTATACAAAACCACAAATGGTACAGACATAGACACCGGTGTTTTCAAGCATAGCGTCGCCCTCTTTTTGATATCGAGTCAAAAGGGACTTTAAAATGCGTGTAACCTTCTCACTCCAGACCAAGGCACGGAGTGCACCACGGTCTTTAGAATCGGATGCTATAGCATTTGCGTTTGTAAAACCTTGTTCGAGATCTTTTTCGATCAGAGCAATCAGCTGATTATAATCCGGGTTTTTGGCAGGTATCGAAGCATCTTTAAAATATCCGGCCAATTCGGTAAAGAGGGCCGCTTCCTTCGATTTGTACTGCTTTTCGCAGCCGCGAGCCAGATTTGTGCAAAGAGCGCTAATCTCAAGCGGAGAAAGCTCCTGCATATCAGTTGACATCTCGACAATAGGTTCTGGCTTTCTTTGAGAAGATACATCTGCGTCGCCCTGTTTTTCAAATTCCGCTTTTGTTGCTCCGCAGATAGGGCAGACCCAATCATCCGGTAGGTCTTCCCACTTTGTGCCCGGTGCAATGCCAGCTTCAGGAATACCCGTTGCCTCGTCATAGATGTAACCGCAAATGGAACATACATATTTGCCCATATCATTACCTCCTTTTACTATTCGTACCTAATTAAATAGTCGTTTCCGTACACTTATTACATATAATGCTAATTTCCTTTTAACACCTTTTGATAGATTTCGTTTTTGTCGTTCGTTGACAGCGCTTTTTCAGTTATATATGCGATAACAGCTATGCCGACTAAGTCCATAGCGAGTCTTATAAGCATGAACTTCAGTCCGAGCGCGGACGCCTCAAAGAGTATAAGGGGTATTTTCGTAGTAGACCACGCGCCGAGCATAATAAATACATTGGATAGCTTAGAGCCTTTTTTCAACAATACACCGGCAACTGGAAAAGCTGCGTATAAGGGACCTGCAGCGGCTGAACCAAGAAAGAACGCAAGCAAAACGCCAATTATCCCTGAGTTATCACCCATGTACTTGATCATTGTTTCTCTCTTTACCCACACATCCAGCAGCCCGAGCAAAATGAAAATTGGTGGTAAGACCGACAACATCTCAAGCAAATTAGAACCGGTCAGCTGAAATGCTTTTTTCCCTAAGTTCGGGAATATAACAAGTACTGCCGTGTTGATGATGAGTAGCAGGAAAAATATTCGGTATCTTTTTATAAATTTTATCATTTTCTCCTTCATAATAACATCCCCATAACCAGTGCTACAATGAAGGAGAATCCGAATGCCGCGACATTTCTAACAATTGTTGCTTTTTTACCGAAATAACTGATTTCTACAGGCATTGTTACTATACCAACCATCATAAGGGTTGATACGAATGCAGCTATCTGCATATAGCCAGCACCGCTTTTTAATAGGGCAGCGGCCAGCGGAAAGGCTACAAATCCAGGTATAAGGGTAATCGAGCCTATCACCGCCGCAATCAGCACACCATACCATCCGGACTCGCTGCCAAGTAATTTTGATATCTGCTCAGGCGTAAGAATAGCCAACATCATACCAATAATAATGAGGATTGATAAAAATTGTGGAAGTATATTCTCAAATGACTTCCATGCTTTTTTAAGAGCAAGGAGAGTTTTCTCTCTGCTCTTAAAAAAGGAAACCGTTAAAGCGGAAAAAGCAATCACATAAAGCGCAATTGTCATAGGCTTTTGCTCCTAAATTGTTATTTTACTTCTGTAATCCGCAACTGCGTTTCGGATAGCTTCTGCTCCCAGTACAGAACAGTGCAGCTTCTGCTCAGGTAATCCGCCCAGAGCATCTGAGATATCCGTGTTCGTTATCATAAGCGCCTCATCAATTGTTTTGCCTTTGACAAGAACAGTTGTGACACTGGCGGAAGCAAGCGCGGCAACACAGCCGCAAATTTTGAAGCTGACGTCTTTAATGAGATCATCTTCAACCTTTATATAGAGTCTCATGGTGTCGCCGCAGCCGGGATCTCCAGCATCGCCTATCCCATTCGCATCTTCCATTTCACCGGCATTACGCGGGTTGGAAAAATGATCTATCACTTCATCTGTAAACAGTCCGATAGACATAACATTACCTTATTCGCCGCACTCATCATGATGCTGATGCTCGTGGCAGACGGAACCTGTCGTCTTTAGCTCGCCCTTCAGATAGTTTAGAACGGCGGTTTTCGCATCGCCGGAAGCACCCACAACGACCTCGACATTCCTTTCATTGAAGATATCAACCGCGCCTCCGCCCATACCGCCACTGATGATGACATTTACACCTCGATCAGCAAGGAAATTGGGAAGGAAGCCGGGCTTGTGACCAGGGTTAGGTATAGACTCTTCATTTGTAATTTTTCCGTTTTCAACATCGTAAATCAGGAAGTTAACGCAATGTCCAAAGTGTTCCGTTACATTTTTACCTTCACCAGCAACTGCTATTTTCATCATTTCTTTTTCCTCCGAACTTTCAAGTATTTTAGATATATTATCGAACCAGTCCCCATCAAAGAGTTCAATCATGCCTTTATCACAGGCTGCTGATATTTTTGGATCAATAGGGAGTTTGGCAAGAACCTTAAGATTATGCTTCTCGGCTATCTCTTCAATGTGACTTTCACCGAATATTTTATATTCCTTACCGTTATCAGGGCATTTGAAATAGGACATATTTTCAACAAGACCGATAACCGGAATGTTCATCATCTCTGCCATCTTAACCGCTTTTGACACGATCATCGAAACAAGCTCCTGCGGGGAGGTTACAATAATGATTCCGTCAATGGCTAAAGACTGGAAAACGGTCAGGGGCACATCTCCGGTTCCCGGTGGCATATCTATGAACATGAAGTCCACGTCGCCCCAAATAACATCTGTCCAGAACTGCTTTACTGTATTGCCGAGGATAGGTCCCCTCCAAATAACTGGATCGGTGTCGTTCTCAAGTAGGAGGTTGATAGACATAATATCAATCCCGGTCTTGCTTTTCAAAGGATACAAACCGAATTCGCTGCCCGTAGCCTTACCTTTTATGCCGAACGCCTTCGGAATCGAGGGTCCTGTTACATCCGCATCAAGGATAGCAACGTTATAACCCATTCTTTTCACTGTGACAGCCAGCATGGAGGTTACTGAGGATTTGCCGACTCCGCCCTTGCCGCTGACAATACCGATAACCTTTTTGATGTTGCTCAGTTCATGCGGCTTTTCTCTGAAATCGGTTTTTGCTTCTTTTCTGTCTGCGCAGTCTTCTCCGCAGCTGCTGCAGCTTTGATTGCATTTTTCGCTCATTGCTTCTGACTCCTTACATGTATATTGTTAATTTCTCTCCAGTGGATATATAATCGATATTTTCACCCATAACAGTTTTCAGCCGGTTATAGGATTCAATGCCTGTACAGTGGCAGGTATAATATTGCGAGTGGGTCTCCAACAGAATATTTCCAATCTCATCCACAACATTCGGAGCTTCATTTTGTTTTGTCCCGTGGTTGTAAAGATGAAATCCTCCAATAACGTAATCAGGTTGGCAGCCTTTTTCTGCATTGAATTGATCGATAATGTTAATTATTCCGTTGTGCGCACATCCTGCGACCAGCAGAGTTTTTCCGTTTTCACTTATAATAAGGTTTTGTTCATGTGCGAAATTGTCTTGCACAAAAGCATCGCCATCTTTCATAAACAAGTCAATGTTGCCTGAAGGAACAAGCCTTTTGGATTCAACGCCGGAAAATAATTCAAGTTCATGGTCAATCACAAAGCGGTCACCACAGAGCTCAAATCGCTCATTCGGTAGCAGCGACTCGTCCAGCCCAATATACGCTTTTTCACCGCCCGGTCTGTTTGCGTAATGCGGTTCAAACGCCATTTGGTGAAGGTATATCTTGGCCCGGTTGTTGATGCCGAGGAATGTTTTCAAGCCACCGCCGTGGTCATAGTGGCCATGAGAAATCACAGCCAGATCAACCCTTGTTAAATCAACGCCCATCTTTTCAGCATTTTCGGCAAAAAGGCCGCTTGCGCCCGTATCAAACAGAATCTTGTGAGTTTCTGTTTCAATGTAAAGGCTAAAGCCATGTTCGCTGCCGAGTTTCTCTGAAGATGTTGTGTTTTCTGATAATACCTTTACTATCATGCTTCAGCACCGTCACTTTCTTTGAATAGCAACTTCATTGTGCTGCTAAAAACTTCTTTTACGGCAGCTCCGGAAGGACAATCAACATCTACTATGGGTTGTCCGTTATTTATTGCTTTTACAGCCTCTGGGTCAAATGGTATCCTCCCTGTAAACGGCAGGCCTTTTTCTTTGCAGAATTCCTCGATCTTTTCTGTATTTGCGAGATTGGTGTCATGCTTATTGATACAGACTCCAATCTTTGTACGGAATGTTTCCGCCGTTTTTATGATGCGCTCCATATCACTGATTCCCGATATAGATGGCTCCGCAACAATCAAGACCATATCAACTCCACTGAGAGAAGCGATGACGGGACAGCCTATGCCGGGAGAGCCGTCAATGATGACCAGCTTAGTATCCGGACTCGCCACAGTTTTCATTTGTTTTTTAACTTCGGTTACCAGTTTTCCCGAAGTGCCGCTTCCCATTTTCAGTTGTGCTGTTGAAAAAACGTTATTGTCGTCAGCATATAGCATCAGTTCTCCCGCTACGGCGGGTTTCAAGGAAACCGCATTTGCAGGGCAGACAGCTTCGCAAACCCCGCAACCCTCACAGGCATAAGGATCAACCTTAAATCCGTTCTCATCGGAAATTGCATCGAAACGGCAATTCTCTTTGCATAGTCCACATTTAATGCACTTATCTGTATCTATTTCGGCTTTTGGCATACCGAAATAGTCTGTTCGTTTCGGCTCGATGTTCTGTGCCATAATTAGATGAAGGTTTGGCGCGTCGACATCGCAATCGGCATAGATTTTGGCACTTGAAAGCTTTATAAAAGCGCTGGCTATAGTCGTTTTCCCAGTGCCGCCCTTACCGCTGAGGATTAACAGTTGTTTCATGTCGCACCTCCTTCATCACAGTTTCAAGCAGCGAGGCAAATAATATCCAAAACTTTTCATTTTCCCTTGCGGCTATTTTGGCGTCTGAATTAAGCGTCCCAAGCTCTCTGTCAAACGGTATACGACCCAATATAGGAATGCTATTCTCTGTGCAAAATGTCTCTGCTGGGTTCTCTCCGTCAAGGCATTTGTTCAGCACAACTCCGTGCGGCTTTTTAAACAGCCTGACCAAATCATAGACCATGTTGAGGTTATGAACACCGAAAACCGTAGGTTCAGCAACGAGTATGCAATAATCCGCATCCTTGATACTTTCCATGACGATACAAGCGCTTCCCGGAGGGCAGTCGACAAAGACGGGAAGCTCTTTAACTAAAATGCTTTCACTTAAAAGGTTTTTTATGATCGGTATTCCGGATGCTTCACCTGTATTCATTATCCCGGTATGAACGCTTACATTACCGGACACGCCTTTTTGTACCTTTCCAATTGGCTTTTCTTGTTCTCCGATTGCTTTTTCCGGGCAGAGCAGCATACAGCCGCCACAGGAGTGGCACACCTCTTCAAAAACATACGGTTTGTTCTTTATGAAGGCAAGCGCATTGAATTTACAAAAATCAACGCATTTACGGCAGCCGTTGCATAAACTTTCATTGATGAATGGTATTTTTACAGAAATTATTTCTTCCCAGACCTTCTCAGGCTTAAAAAACAAATGACCATTGGGCTCTTCAACATCACAATCAATATAGACGGATCTCTCGGCAATTGAAGCTAAATTAACGGAAACCAGTGTTTTGCCTGTACCGCCTTTGCCGCTCAGTATGGCGATTTTTACACCCTTACTTTTCATGGCCATGAAATCCCGGATGGAAATCACTGAGCAAAATAAGCTGTTCGGCTGCAAACGCGTCAATATTTTGCTGCACGGTTCCGGGTATCGATTTATAGATCAGTACCTCTGACTTGCGCAAGACCTCTTCTGCATTTTCACCGCAGCGAGGAGTCAGCAGCGCTTTAACGCCGTGATCAGCTATTACCTGAGCAGCTCTGATGCCTGCTCCACCCTGGCTGGCAACAGCGCTGTTATCAAGGTAGTAGCTTTCTTTTGTGTCTGTATTATAGAAAAGGAAATATGGAGCTCGCCCAAAGGACGGGCACACACCTGATTCCAAGTTTTGTTCATCTACTGGTATTGCTATTTTCATTTGAATCCTCCGTTCTAATCGCATTTAAATTGTTTTCGGTTTCTGGCTCTTCTTCAAAACCTCTGCCGCATCTATGACGCCGACAGCCGCCTCTGCCACAGCCGTTCCCGCTGCCGTCACAAAGCTGATATTCGCCGCCTTCTATCCAAAGAACTTTACCGTTGACCAAAGACTCGGCAAGTTTTTTCCTCGCTTCATCATAAATTCCTTGAACCGTTGTGCGAGAAATGTTCATTTGATTGGCGCATTCTTCCTGCGTGAATCCGTCCAAATCAATGAGTCTTATAGTCTCATACTCATCAACGGTCATATTTACTGTGTTTACTGCGTCCGCAGGGGAGTCAAGAGGTCCGAAACGATTGCTGTCTGGAAGGCAGCAAACTTTTCTCCATTTCCGTGGTCTTGGCATATAATCTCACCTCACTTAACGACAGAAATAACCAGAGCGTCCTCCGGTTACTTCTGCTGCTCTCACGAATTTTCTAACTGCTTATCAATGACATCCAGTCGATTTTTCAGCACATCCTTTTGCTCTTGGAGCAGCTCTTTTTGTGTTTTGGAGGAGTTCTGATTAACAGCGAACCCTCTTCCGAAGCCACGTCCAAAGCCACGCCTGCAGGCAAGCCCTAAACCTAATCCCAGTCCAAGACCAGCACCATACTTAACTGCGTTAGCGCCTGTGCATGAACCTAATCCTCTTCCGGTCATTGATCCTGCGCCCATTGGGCCAGTTCCATCTCTTCTTGGCATAACATTCACCTCCTTATAGTTTCCGGCATATGTCGCTTACAATTATTATTATACCCAGTTTCGGGCATATGTCAATAACCTTTTCAAAATTTCCCGGATTTTTTGCAAAAAAAATAGCCGGGAAATCCCGACTTCAACATTTTAAACACTCCATGCCCCCTGCACAGCCATGGCGATTGTGGGGTGGAGAGAGGCAGCATTATTTTATTTATGAAGGTTATTCACATTTGTCCGGTCGGTATCAGATGCTAATTTTCAATCTGGTAAACCATTCCACCCGTAATGTACAAAATGGTTGGTGTCTTAGATATTATTATTTATACGAAAAATTTCTCCGACAGGATAATAGAGACAGGGCTAAATTCTATCAAACCGTCCTCTCTCATTTTAGCAAGTTCTCTGGATAAAGACGTCCTTTGAACGCCTATTCTTTCAGCTAACGCCTTTTTTGTCATGCTTAGCTTGATTGTAGTCGAGTTTTGCTTTTTGCGCTCATAATTCAAATAGCTTATTATGCTTTCGCGGATTGTCCTGTTCACATAGTGCTTGATCCTGTCACCGAGGATTACCGTGTGGTCGGATACATACTCAAGGTAGCTCCTTAAAAACTCGTGATTATCCGAAAACAATTGGAACAGCCGATCCTTATTTATTTCCAAAATTAATGTAGCTTCTTTGGCCGTGACAGTCATCGGATAATACGGATTTTTTGAAAACATTAAATTGCCTCCAAGAACATCGCCGCTTAAAAACTCCGCTATTGTCATGAGATTTCCGGACTCGTCAATGCGCTCAATAACCACTTTCCCCGCGAGAATAATCTCGAGTTTTGAGCAGACTTCCCCAACAAAATGGACAATATTATTTTTCCCATACCGAGTGGTTTTACAACTTCCCTCAGTCAAGTACGACTCGATTTCTTGATGTTTTAATGATTTTATAAGGTCAGTCTGTTGAATTAATTCTAAATATTTTCTCATAATGATCTCCCGAGGTGTTACATTGGTAACACCTTTTTATTCATTTTATCATTATAATAAAGATATATCAATAGGAGGCAGATTTATTATGAAATACATAACTAACATCATTCGTATATTATTTCTTGCTCTTTTTATCTTTTTGCTGACAAATGGGAAAGTAATGCTTTGGCTTGCGTTGTTTGGGGCAAGCCTGGTTGCCGCTCTGATTTTCGGCAGGATTTACTGCGGGTATGTTTGCCCTATGAACACCCTGATGATTCCCGTTAATTGGATATCAAACAAGTTGAAACTCCAAACATCGAAATCTCCCAAGTGGCTGAAAAATGGGTATTTCACATGGATAGCCTTAGGCGTCAGCGTAGCGGTTATGATTTTATCAAAACGACTGTTGCATGTTAATCTGCCGATTTTGCCTTTTTGGCTGGTTTTATCGGTCCTGGTCACACTAAGATATAAACCTGAGGTATTCCATAACCTTATCTGCCCATTTGGCGCTCTGCAAAGGGTCTTTGGCCGCTTTGCGAGACTTTCTGAAAAGGTTGATAAGGCTGCCTGTATCGGCTGTAAGTTATGTGAAAAAGACTGCCCATCACATGCTATTGTTGTTTCTTCTGAGGATAAAAAAGCTGATATAAACACTGCATTGTGTCTTCAATGCACAAATTGTCGGCAGGTTTGCCCTAAAAGTGCCATTCACTACGGTAAGAACGTATGATACGCAATGGTCTGTTGCAATTACAACAGACCAGGGTAAATCGCTATGATATAATAGAGAGCACTGCACAGAATATAAAAATAGGAGGTATGCCGCAATGGTTGAACAGATATTCAAACTATCAAGGGACGATAAAAAGGCTGTAGAAAAAGTCATATTCGATGAAAACGTACACTATCTGCATATGGTATTTAACAAAAACGAAGGATTGCCCGAACATCTTTCTAATTCAAACGTATACATGACCGTAGTTCGCGGAATGCTCTCAATCGGCTTGAACGACCAGGATATACACGAATACGAAGCCGGTACGCTTCTAAAGATTCCATTCCAAACCAAAATGAATGTAAACAATTTGTATGATGAAACCTTGGAGTTAATTGTGGTGAAAGCTCCTGCCCCTAATAACTGAGAGTAAAGAATCGGAAGCACGAAAAATATTATTGCAGAGTAGCTTGCTTTGTTTATGTATCAAGGGTGTGCACAAAGCAAACGGAACAAACGGGAACGAGGTTACCAGGTGCATTTTGTATTAAACTCGTGTCCTTCTCCAAAAAAAGAACGCTAATCTTGATACAAGGTGAGCGTTCTTTTTCTGTCATAATACGAAGAATAAAGGCTTTTCAATGGTTATTTGCCCTTGAAAAGCCTTTTTACTGTTCGTATTCGTTCCTGCGGAATACCTTGCTGCCATTACAGAGCTTCCTATGCGGTCAAATGGCGTTCGTATGGCTGTCCAGCTGTTCGTGTGGCATTTACTTATGGTGAATTGTGGAATCAATCCGATATATCTGCATTATCTTGAATATCATCAAACATTTGACAGATATCAGCATCACTACCAATGCAGCAAATTCATTCCTGCGGAGCTTCATATAGTTATTTGCTTTACCAAAACGTGCTGAAATGTCTGTAAAAGCACCAGAATATGTATCATAACTGAGTGCATGAACTGCATCTTTATCGAATGTTGAAAGATAATATGCAATAACAGATATGTTTCTGTTTGCATCAGTCAGCATTTGTTCATACACCCCGTCATTCTTTTATTCTGGTGACCAGATTTGCCAATGTATCATCCAGTGTGTTTTTCAATTCACATTTCCATATCACAATGACTTTCCAGCGCCTGTCCAAGCGTGTCGAACAGGTTTCCCATCGTCAGTTGTTTGTTTATGTTTTCCTTTCGTTATATGAGACTGCGTACTTTGATGACTTTTGTTGCAACACCCTGGACAATACCTTCACGGATATAGAAATCCTTCATTGTATCATTTCCCGGATGCAAGCGTATGCGGTGTTTTTTCGGCTCGGGATAATAACGTTTCAGCGTTCCACCGGCATCACTGAACTCGGTGGAAATAACTACGGCAATCTGACCGGAGTCGGCGGTGTTCTGCTTGCGAATCAGCACAAGGTCACCGGAATCAATGCCGGCATTGATCATCGACTCGCCGTGTGCGCGGAGCAGGAAATACTCACCGTCCGAGATCATTCCTTCCGGCAATTTCATATATTCCGTTACATCGGGCTCCGCGATGTTGAGTGAACCGCAGGATATGGTACCGACAACGGGAACTGCACGGTATCGATTGATTTTGCCTGCATTTCCTGCCATCACATAACCGTATTCGCTGTCCTGCCGTACTTCTCCATTGTCAATCATTCGCTGAATATGCCGCCCGACAGTCTGGAACGGAACCCCTGATTTTTCCGCAACCAAGCGAACCGTCAGGCAGACACAATCCCGACTCATATTATTTTGGATACACTCCCGAATCGCTTTAACGGAATCTTCATTTTGTGGCCGCATGGTACGCCTCGCATATAATGAGACAAAATGTCTCTTATTGATATTAGTTATGCCATTCAAATCAATCTGTCAAAAGGGTACAAAAAATCAATGGTTCAAACCATCGATCCTATGCAAAACCGTCCAACATTGGGGAACAAATTTCAAAAATTATCAGGTAAAAGTTCCCCAATTACCTTCTTGGACAGAGTACTCACAATGACCTCTCTGTTATAACCTTTCGGGTATAATAAATACGACAAACCTGCATTTTATCCCCCTTTGTTGCTATTTTTAGAAATCATATTGACTTTATCCCCGAAAGGGTATAAAATAGAACGGTGAATTATTGAGCAAAGGGCTATAAACATGAACAAGATTGCCGAATATATTAAAAAAGAACGCAGGGCGGCAGGGCTGACGCAGGATCAGTTCGCCATTCGCTCGGGACTCGGACTTCGCTTTGTTCGCGAATTGGAGCAGGGCAAGGAAACGGTGCGCATGGACAAGGTCAATGTGGCTCTCTCCGTGTTTGATATGGAAGCTGTACCGGGGAAAAAGGAAAAGACAGTATGAGTGAAACGATAAAAGGAAAAATCAAAGACAATAAAGCGGTAGGGCTTGCACTGTTTGCCGGAATCTATGTGCTTGCGTATGCGCTCGGATTTCTCGTATCACGCTTTGCGGACAATCTGATCATCGAAATGCTTGTTTTCGATGTTTCCGCAACCGTTTTCATCTGGGCGGTTTCACTTGTTTTACATAATTCCAGCTTGTATGACCCATATTGGAGTTTAACACCCGCAGTTATGGTTCTGTATGTCGGCGTGCGCAACATCGGAAACCTTAACTTATTCCACTATATTTTCATCGCCGCTTTTCTGCTCTGGTCGGTGCGGCTGACGGCGAATTGGGTAGTTACATTTGAAAACCTCAAGTGGGAGGACTGGCGTTACCGCAAATACCGGGAGCTGCCGACACCGCTCTGGCATCTGGCGAACTTCTTCGGTATTATGATGATTCCCACCGTTTTCGTATTTATCGGCATGATTCCGCCGTTCTTTCTTCTGACCGGAGTAGCAACCCCGCTTTCGCTTGTCGGAAGTGCGGTGATTCTCACGGGAACGGCGCTTGAATTCTTTGCCGACCGTCAGATGCACCGATTCCTGCGTGAAACGACAGAGAAGAAAACCTGCCGAGTTGGGCTGTGGAAGTATTCACGCCACCCGAACTATCTTGGAGAAATCCTCATCTGGGTTGGCGTTTATCTGGCACTCGTCTGCTCACAGCAGTCCTACTGGTACCTATGCGGCGGTATTGCGGTGATGATTTTTCTGTTCACAGTCATCTCCATTCCGCTGGCAGAAAAGCACCATCTCGCCCGCCGACCGGATTATAAGGAGTACCGCGAAACAACATCGGGACTGTTGCTATTGCCGAACCGGAAGTAAATCAGAGAATAATGACTTTTATCATTGACATATGTAGGTTCAAATTACCTGATTTTTGTATAGCCATGCGGTGTATCTGCGGCATCCGATCTAACGCTCTATCTAAAAAAATTGTTTGAAAACCCGTTAGAACGGTTTCGTCAGTCTTGACCGAGAGATGCGGTTTTATAGAAAGAAAAAAGCCGAAAACCTCGGTCTTGACCGGGATTTCAGCCTGCTTTAACGGAATTTATCTTCCGCGAAATTCTTTTATTTTCGGGTATTTCCGAAGTTCTTGAAAACCGTTTGGGCGTAAGCCCACAAGGATTCGAATCCCTTCCCCTCCGCCAAAAGCACAAATATTGTGAGAATTAACGTCTGAGTTTTGTGAGTTATTCACAAAAATCGGGCGCTTTTTCTTTCATTCGGACTGCGAAAAAATGCCTATTTGCATCTTTGCATTGTTCTCCTGGCGGGGTTGTCCGGAAATCGGAGAATGCTGAAAACATTGGAACGCCTTTCGAAGCACCGTGGTGACTCGGTTTTCGGGGGTGTTTTTCTTTCCGCGGAAAAAGGAAAGAAAACGGTTTTTGAAAAGTGGTCAGAAAGTCACTTCTCCCACGAACTTTTTGCCTTTTTGGGGATCGGAATGTCGACTGTAAAGCACGGGATGGCGGCAATCAGGATTCGGACACCACCCGACCGGAATTTTATTCTGAGAACTTAAATGCGTCCCCGGTCGCGCAGGGTTGTCAGGTAACGGTAGCCGACCGAGGTGCTCATCTGCATATAGTCAATAAGCTCGGAAAATTTCGGTGATTTGCCGTTGTTCTCCTCAATGTAGTCGGTGATGAAATCCCTCATCTGTGTCAGCTTTTCCTCGTTCATTACCTTCATCGCCGCTTGCCTTGTTTCTATAAAAGAAAACAACTTCTTTTATAAGATGATAACATCGGTGTCAAAGTTTATCAAGAGGGATAAACGAAAAAAGTGTTCCTTGCCCGGAAAGAAAAATATCCAGCGTCAATGACCACACGAAATTGCAAAACACGAGATTTGTGCCATAAACGCGAGCAATGCGTCAAGAGGATTGCCGATTTATTTTTGCAAAAAATCATCCATATGCAGTCAGTTCAATTGACAAATATATGTTCTAGTGATATTATAAAGAAGGTAAATTACCACAGGTATTTTTCGGAGATAACGCTTTGAAAGTCAGAGCGAATATCAGACTCCGCAGTGACGGACGATACGAGGCACGCTATCTGAAGGGCAAAGATGCGGATGGGCGTGTTTATCACGGAAGTACATACGGCGCAACCTCCGAAGAAGCCGAAGAAAACAGGAAAAAGCAGTTGGAAAAACTTCACGAGGGAAAGAGCGTCACAGAAACAGTGAATATCAAAGCCACCCGTGTGAAGAAAACGAAACCGCTGGATGAGGAAACGGCAAAAGCGGTAGAACAAGTCCTGGAGAACACACCTATGCGTTTGGCTTCATGCTTTCCCTATGTCTCGGCATCTCGCTTGGTGAGTTGTGCGCCTTAAAATATTCGGATTTTGATGCAGTCGGAAATACATTGACCGTTTGCCGTGAAATGTCCGCACAGAACGCGACAAAGGGCGAGATTTTTTTATGCCCTGCGCGTTTACTTCCGCTGACACTTCCAGTGCAGCAAATGCTCGGACAGACGGAACATAACACAGAAAATTACGTTTTAACCGACTCTCAGGTACCGGTTGACAGTACCGTCAGCGCGGGATATATGCTCAAACGCTTACATGCGGGCGCAAATCTAAAGCCAATTCAACCCGAAGCCCTGCAAATGACTTTTATCAAACGCGCAATACAGTCCGGCCTTTCGGCGGAGACCGTCGAAGCTATCACAGGAATGGACGCTAAAATAATCAAACGACGTTTCACTGATTATGCAATTCCCGATACACAAGCGGTTCATTTTATTTCGGAAAAATTCCGATACGCCAATCTAAAAGAAAATCCCCGCTCGATGAATCTGTTGATTCTCGGTGCCGGAAGCCACGGACATGCCGTCAAAGAAACCGCCGAATTGCTCGGCGTGTTTCAGAAGATAAGCTTTCTGGACGATCACGCAACCGGTGCTGACGTCGTCGGAAAATGCAGTGATTATCAGCACTTTTTAGCTGAGTATCCCGCCGCATTCGTCGCAATCGGCGATAACACCCTTCGATGCGACTTCACAGAAAAGTTGAAAGCCGCCGGGTATATCATTCCGCGCTTGATTCATCCGGACACCACTATTTCAAAAGATGTGAAAATCGGCGACGGAACTATCATCTGCGCCCAGGCAACCATCAATACCGGTGCCGTCATCGGCGAATCGTGCATCATCGCAACAAACAGTATGGTCGGGTTCGACGCAAACATCGGCAGCTATTCGCATATCGACTGCGGCGCGATGATTATGAAGGGTGCTGTGGTGAACGAGATGAGTACGATTGAAAGTGGCACTATCATTAAGTAAACCCAGTTTTAAAACAAACATGCGGAGGCATTTTTGAATTATTTAGTAGTTGTTGCGCACCCGGAAGAGGAGCGGCATGCCGGTGCAACATTCATAAGTTAAAATGGATTTATAGTTGAGAAGACCATGTGGTTCGTAACCCATCCAAGAGGTGGTGCTGACGCTCCGCTTCGCACGGGGTTGGATAGAGTAGAGTTACGAGGTAGAGCGTTGCGCTCGCTTCGCTCGCTGGCACAGCCGATTGATTTAGAGAGTAGCGTGTGGAATCCTCCACATAATTAAAAAAGATACATACATAACAAGGGGATATAAAGAATGTACACAAGAAAAGACATTGAGCCGTTCAAAAATAAAATATGGCTGGCTTCTCCTACTATGCACGGGGAAGAACTTAAGTATATGACCGAAGCATATGAGACTAACTGGATGAGCACAGTCGGCGAAAATGTCAACGAGGTTGAGCGGATTGCTGCTGAGAAAAGTGGTATGAAATACGCCGTCGGTCTTTCTTGTTGTAGTGCTGCATTGCATCTGTGCTGTAAATTAGCTGGAGAGAGATTGTATGGGAGAGCACAGATAAGTCATGGTGTGTTGGAAGGTAGGAGAGTGTTTTGCTCTGATATGACCTTCAATGCTACCGTGAATCCTGTGGTTTATGAGGGCGGTATTCCGCTGTTCATTGACACGGAGGCAGAGTCTTGGAATATGGACCCAGTAGCACTTGAGAAAGCGTTTGAATTGTATCCGGATGTGAAGCTTGTTGTCTGTGCGGAACTCTATGGTTTTCCTGGTGATATGAAGAAGATTCGGGAGATCTGTGATAAACACGGTGCGTTATTGATCGAAGACGCTGCCGAGGCTATGGGAGCGGAGCTGAACGGTGTCAAGTGTGGTACCTTTGGAGATTATAGTGCAGTGAGCTACAACGGTAATAAGATCATCACTGGATCAGCTGGTGGATGCTTACTGACTAATGATATTGATGATGCGAACAAGGCGAGGAAATGGGCAACACAGTCTCGTGAGGATGCTGCATGGTATCAGCATGAGGAAGTCGGCTACAACTATCGTATGAGCAATGTGATCGCGGGCGTTATTAGAGGGCAGTATAAGTATCTTGAGGAACATATTGAAGCTAAGAAGGCTGTGTATGAACGGTATAGGGATGGTCTGAAAGGTCTTCCGGTTTCTATGAACCCGATTATAGATGGAGCCGTGCCGAACTATTGGCTGAGTGCGTTGATTATTGATAAAGAGGCGATGTGCTCACAAGTGAGAGATGATAATAAGGCTCTGTACAAGGCTGAAAGTGGCAAGTCGTGTCCTACGGAAATACTTGAGGCTATTGCTTCGATAAATGCCGAAGGCCGTCCGATCTGGAAACCGATGCACATGCAGCCGATGTATAGGATGCACGACTTCATAACAAGAGACGGATATGGCAGATCAAAGACAAATGCATATATTGCCGGTGGAATTTACGATGTCGGTGCAGACATATTTGACCGGGGATGCTGCCTGCCTTCTGATAATAAGATGACGGCGGAGGAACAGAATATTATTATCGAGATTGTCAGAAGATGCTTTAATTAAGGAGGTTACATGAATGTACGCTAAGTTCTTTAAGCGTTTTTTTGATTTTTTTCTTTCGCTTTTTGCGTTGCTTGTTCTGTCACCCATATTGATTTTGTTAACGGTTATTGGCGCAATTGTTATGAAAGGCAATCCGTTTTTTACACAGTATCGTCCCGGCAAAAAAGACAAAAGCGGAAAAGAAAAGATATTTAAACTTATTAAGTATCGTACAATGACAAATGAAAAGGATACATATGGAAAGCTGCTGCCGGATGATATTAGGTTAAATAGGTATGGGAAGTTTCTGCGCAGCACATCGCTTGACGAGCTTCCGGAATTGTTGAATATAATTAAAGGCGATATGGCCATAATTGGTCCACGACCCCAACTTGTCCGTGATATGATTTTCATGACTGAGGAACAACGTCATCGCCACGATGTTCGCCCTGGACTTTCAGGGCTTGCGCAGATCAATGGGCGCAATAATATCTTGTGGGAAAAAAAGTTTGAGTATGATAACAAGTATATTGACGATGGAATTACTCTTGCTGGAGATCTTTGCATTTTGTTTGCGACGATTGCAAAAGTATTTAAGAGCAGCGATATAGCACGCGATGGTACTGTGTCTGACACCGACTTTGGAGACTATCTACTTCAAAAGGGTGAAATTAACAATAACGATTATGCCATCGGACAAAGTGAGGCAGAGTCGATTATAAAGAATATGATGGTATAAAGAGGGAAAAATGGCTAACCATAAAACGATTTTGATGATCAATGTACACGAAGACGATGTACTCTGCTTTCGTAAAGAAGTAATTTTGGATCTTGCCGAACAAGGCTACAAAATGGTTCTTTTATATCCAGTGGGAACACGTTCAAAAGAGATTATATGTGACAATATTATTGTAGAGAATTTAAAAATAGATAGACATGGTTGTAATCCATTGAAGGATTTTGCTCTTCTTATGCGCTGTCGAAAGGCAATCAAAAAATATCAACCTACCATGGTACTTCTTTATACGATAAAGCCAAACATATACGGAGCATTAGCGGCTTCTTCTTTATGTGTACCGTTTATCAATAATATTACAGGCATCGGGAGCAGTATGAACGGAAAAGAAACAGTGCTACAGGCATTTGTAACATTTTTGTATCGTATTGCCTTGAAAAAGACGAGACATGTTTTCTTTCAAAATGCTGAGAATCGTGATATGTTTCTTGTAAAGAAAATTTGCACAAAAAGCAATTCATCGGTAATTCCCGGTTCGGGTGTTGATTTAAAGCGTTTTGCTTATGTGGAACCTGTTGCTTCAGATAAAATTGTTTTTAATTATATTGGTCGGGTAATGCGTAGCAAGGGAATTATTGAATACATAGAAGCTGCCAAAAAAATCATTGTAAAGCATCCTGAATGTGAATTTAACATTTTGGGATTTATTGAAAACGATGAAAAAGAGTTAACCTCGCTATTAGATAAAGAGCAAAAAAACGGTCATTTGATTTATCGTGGAGCACAAAGCGACATAAAGCCATGGATTGCTCGAAGTGATGCTATTATTTTACCCTCTAAATACGGAGAGGGAATGTCTAATGTCTTACTTGAGACAGCAGCCATTGGCCGATCTCTCATTACAACAAGGATACCGGGGTGCGCTTGTCTTGTTGAAAATGACAACGGATTTCTATTTGAACCGGGAAACACAGAAGAGCTTATTTCTTGCATAGAATCTTTTCTAACATTGTCGCGTGAAGAACGAACCGAAATGGGTAGACGCTCTCGTGATTTGGTTGAACGCAAGTATTCTCGAGAGATTGTGGTTCATGCGTATCGAAAGATAGTAAATGAAATTGATTATAACGGCGGGGACAAATAATCTATCTCATCGGAGGCACTATGAAGATTCTTTATATAGGCAGGTTTAACCTACCGCAGGATGCCGCAAGTTTACGAGTTTATCATATTGGACGTGCTTTGAAAATAAAAGGGCATCAAGTAGATTACCTATGTCAAGACGGATTTATCCACAATAACAGGGAGATGCTTGATGGAAGCGTCTACTATGGGGTATATAACAGCAAAAGCGGAAGAGTAAAGCGGTACGCTGATTGGATGTTTGGCTCGCGTACGGTTTATGCACTAAAGAAAATACTTGATAAAGAAAATTATGATGCTATTGTTCTGTATAATGTATCTTCTGCCCTTTGCTCTCGTGTTATGAAGATATGTCGCCCAAAAACAATAGCAGTTGTTCAGGACGTAACTGAATGGTACGAAATAGGGCATGGCAGGGGGATTTTCGCATCCTTATATGCGATACTGGTGGACAGGCGTATTCGACTATATGATAAAAAGAGCAGCGGCGTAATTGCAATCAGCCGGTATCTGTCGGATTATTATAAAGATAAGGTCAAAACCATTAGAATTCCACCGATATTTTCCGGGAATGCCCTTCAGAATCAATCTGCAAATGAAGGCTGTCCGAAATTCATATATGCAGGTAGTCCCGGAAAAAAAGATGAATTGAATCTTTTTTTAGAGGCAATAAAGACAATCAATCAAAATAGCATCCGGGCGTATATGACATTGATTGGTGCTCCCATTCCACTTGACTGTAAATCTCAGCAGTTAAAAGGTATAGTATATTTTCCGAGAATGACAAACAAAGAAGTAATTGAAAAAATAGGACAGCACGATTTTACTGTTTTACTGAGACGCAACAAGCAGTTTTCCAAGGCGGGATACTCCACAAAAATTGCAGAGTCTCTCTTCAACGGAACTCCTGTTTTTTGCAACGAAATCGGGGGCGCCGATCTTGATGTTGTAGAGGGAAAGACAGGGGTAAAAATAAAAAGCTTGGATATAGAGGTAATTATATCTGCGCTAAATGAAATTATCGAAATGTCGCCCCAAAAAATAACGGAAATGAAGGTAAAGAGCTATAGCTTCGGAAAGAGTGAATACGCAGCAGAAAGCTATGCAGATTGTCTTGATGCATTTTTTTTGGACTGTGTTAATAACAGAAAGAGCAGGAATGAATGAAAGTAAAAAGTGTTGTCGCTGGAATACTGTACAGCCTCTTCAGAGCCAATAGAAAAGCAGCACAAGTCTTGGGGGTCAGATTTGGCAAAAACTGCAAATTCATCGGGAATCCGATCTCTACATTCGGTTCAGAGCCTTGGGCTATCACTATCGGCGACAATGTGGAAATCACTAATGGGGTTCAAATCATTACCCATGACGGTGCTTTATGGGTTGTTAGAAGTCTTGATAAATCAATGAATAAGGCAGATATAATTCGTCGCGTCAATATTGGTAATTGTGTGTTTATCGGAACAAATGCGGTTATACTGCCTGGGGTTTCCATCGGTAGCAATGTTATTATCGGCGCCGGTTCTGTGGTAACACATGATATTCCGGATAATTCTGTTGCAGTAGGGGTTCCGGCAACAGTAATAAAGAGCATGGATTCATATATCAATATGATTAAAAAAACAGGTTATCAAAACACAAAAGGGCTTTCTGCCGAAGAAAAACGAAAGGTTTGGGAGAAGGTATTGTAAAATGAATCTTATAAAAGCACTCTATCTAAAATATTTGCAGCTGTTCAAGCCGGTTAAATATGCACATAAGCTGGGTGTACATTTTGGGAAAAATTTTAAGCCTTTTGGCACAATCCATTATGGATCGGAGCCGTGGATAATAAAAATGGGTGACAATGTATACCTTACAAATAATATTTGTTTCATCACTCACGACGGAGGCACTTTGTTGTTTAGAAATCAAGTGCCAGATCTTGAAATAACAAAACCGATTACGATCGGAAATAATGTTTATGTTGGCGTCAACACGACAATTTTACCCGGTGTTACTATAGGTGATAATGTGGTGGTGGGCGCTTGTTCAGTTATTACAAAGAATGTCCCTTCCGGTTCTGTTGTTGCAGGAAATCCTGCTCGCGTTATAAAAACCACAAGCGAATATTTTGAAAAGCTGCAAATGCAATCATTGCATTTAGGACATCTCAACAGAACCGAAAAAGATAAAGCCTTACGGAAAATATTTGATGAAAGAGGGTAGTTCGGTGATTGCTATTGTTGTTGTGGCATACAGCCGTCCGTATGAGACAAGACGCCTAATAAACTCTATAGTTGCTTCGTATTTCGATGGGGACAGCGTTGATCTGATCGTCAGTATAGACAAAAGTAACTGTCAGCAGGAGGTATACGATGCCTGCAACGGGGTTGAATGGACACACGGAAAGTATTCCGTGATTATGCAGGAACAGAGACTGGGGCTGCGCCCTCATATACTCAAATGCGGAGAGCTTACCGAAAAATACGATGGCGTTATTGTTCTCGAAGACGACTTGTTCGTTTCTCCTAATTTTTACCGCTTTGCAAAAAATGCGCTGATATACTATGGCAACGACGAAAGAGTGGCACAGATCTCCCTGTATTCCTACGGGGTGAACGAATTCGTATCAAGACCGTTTTATCCTGAGAAAAACGAATATGATGTTTATGCCATGCAGGTGACACAGTCGTGGGGGGAATGCTGGTCGAGAACCATGTGGGAAAACTTTATGGCATCCGAATATTATACGTGCGCGACGGTAAAGAAGCGAGTAGACCTTCCGGACAATGTGAATAAATGGCGGGACAATTCGTGGAAAAAGAATTTTACCAACTATATAGCGGATACCGGCAGGTTTGTCATTTATCCTTATTATTCTTACACAACTGATTACACAATTGCTGGCGAGCACTGCAAAGCGGATGTGCCGGATTATCATGTGCCGATGCAAGGCGGTAATAAGATGGACTTTGCTCTCTGCCCGCTGGATTTCTGCGTCAAATATGATTTGTTTTTTGAGCGTATGGACATTTCGCCAAAGCTTCTCAACTGCGAGTCGAAAAATGTGTGCATTGACCTGTTCGGGTTAAAAAAGGATTACGGAGATGCCGAAGTTCTGATTTCGACGGCGAGGTTGCCGTATGCTGTTCTCGGGCAATATTCTCTTGCCAGAAAACCGCAGGAAGATAATTTGCTTTTCCCCGAAACGGGCGTTGGGATATTTGCATATGACCTGCATAAGAAAACAAAGAATTTGCCCAATAACAATCTGAAACAAGTCAATCGGTTTGATATTGGCTGTATTTCATGGCGGAAAACACTGGAACACGGACTAGGCGGGGCTTGGCAGGCATTCCGGAAGCGCATCGGGGGTAAGAAAAAATGATTAAGAAATCCAGGTTCAATAATTTATTGGGTTTTATTTTTATATTTGACTGTGTTGTTTTGCCAGTCATAAAAATCGCGGGCTTATCTTTCAAATCATCCTACGTGATTTCCTTGGTTTGTCTGGTGCTTTATTGCGTTGATCTTTTGAAAGGAACGAAAAGGTTAGACTCTAGCACACGTAAAACGGCTCTTATGTTGTTTGGCTTTATGGCTTTAATCTGCTTTGGTGAGCTGTATGCGGTTTTGCTTTTTGATGTCAACGTTACTGAAAAATTTCTGAAAATACTGATTGGCTGCTTTCTAATGGTCGGAAGTTTGTACTTCGGATATATATGTCATGTTGATATTTGGAATTCCGCATTTTGGTGTTTTGTATTCAATGTTATTATAAACTGCACTTTGGCACTTCTAGGGCGGTCAGCCCCATCGCTTCTTTTGAAAATATACAGTATCTCTGTTGATACATTTATTGATGGTTACTATCGGAATGGCGGTATTATTGGCAATCCCAACTCCTCTTTACTTATAATGAATTTGATTCTGATGGCAGTCGTATTGCTTTACAGTTTCGACAAAATCAAATTATCTAATTTTAAGATCGCAATGTTGTATGTGCTGTCTATTGCCTGTGATATTATTGTTAGCAGCCGTGGAGAATTGCTTCATACAATTTTTATTTTAAGTTATCTTACTTATCATTTTATTAAAAAGAACAATGACTTTATTAAGTTTTTGGCGAAAATGTGTGGGGTAGTAATCATTGTGATTTTGGCTCTTTTTACTTTTAAAAATGCCTTAATAAATAAATTTCCCAATATCGAAATCAGTCTTGAACGTATGCTGTCGCTTGAAAGTTTGTTTAGTACATCGGATGAAGATGCTTTGTTAAGCAGTATTGAACGTCCATTGTACAAGCTTAATGTTTTTGCAGAAAGATTTCAATATTCACCGGTATGGGGGTCTGGAATAGATGGTGAAGGTAATATTTCTGCTTTTGTAAAAGGTACGACAGGCTACCATAATGATATTTTCATGATTCTTGGAGCTGCTGGAATTATTGGATTTTTATTATGGTTTGGTATAATCAAAAAAGCAGTGAGACAAATAGGTATTGTTGTTTTATCTCCTTTTTTGATTTCGGCTTTATCCAACACTTTTTTGCAATCATATGCTGCAACTATGATATATTTTTTTGTGATCGGTTACTGTTATCGGAATTGTCACAAAGAGGTTAATGTTAAAAATACAGCAGGTTACTATATTAATCCGTGTTCAGTGGACAAAATACCTCTAGACAAGACGGAGAATGTATGAATGGAAAAGAAAATAACATTTTTTATCGGCAGCCTGGAGGAAGGCGGTGCGGAGCGTGTTGTTTCTTATCTTAGCTCGTATCTTGTCGATTGCGCATATGATGTATCATTAATCTTATATCATGAAAGAGATTTATTCTATCAGATTGACAAAAGGGTAGAGATCATTACTGTAACTAAGGAAACGGGAAGTACCAATGTACTGAAAAACATAAGATGGCTTCGCAAGTACTTCACGCAAAAATCGTCTGTGGTAGTATCATTTTTAGCTGTATTCAATATGATGGCGTTAATATCATTAATCGGTACGCATACCCCAATTATTGTCGCAGATCGAAATGATCCTTATTTTGTCCCTTCAAAATTATTTTTACGCGTGCTCAGAAACTTTTTATACCGATTTGCAAACGGTATTGTCTTACAGACAAAGCACAACAAAGATTATTTTTCTGCTTGTATCAGAAATAAGAGTGTTGTTATTAATAATCCGATCGATTTGGGCGCAAAGCGTGGAGCGGCGATCGGAGCGGAAAAAAAAGATGAAATCGTTTCGGTCGGCAGACTTATGCCCCAGAAGAATCAAACCATGTTAATTCGGGTTTTTTTTGAAATTCATAAAAAGTACCCATCCTATAAACTTGTCATTTACGGGGAAGGTCCGATGCGAAGCGAACTGGAAGCATTGATTACCTCGCTTGATTTACATGATTCGGTTTTGTTGCCAGGCAGTGAAAAAGATATTTTTGAAAAAATCTGTCATGCCCGCATTTTTGTTTTATCATCGGATTACGAAGGGATGCCGAATGCGTTGGCAGAAGCGATGTGTCTTGGTTTACCATGCATTTCCACCGCAGTTTCAGGTGCGACAGATATGATAGAAAATGAAAAAAACGGTCTCTTGATCGAGAAAGATTGTTACGATGACTTACATAACGCTTTGCTGAGACTTTTGGAGGACAGAGATTTTGCCGACCGTTTGGGAGAAAAGGCACTTAATTTAAACTGCTTACTTGATAAATCAATAATTGCGGAACAATGGAAACGGTATATTTTGGGCTTTTGCGGACAAGCGTCCCATGCATCGAAACAGAAGAAGGATATTATCGATCATGAAAGATAAATTACAATTATTATTTCGGGGGCATTTCAGCCTTTTTAAGACGCTGTATTTAAATTTTCGGGTTTTACCATTCCGGCAGGCATTCCGTATGCCTTTTATTGTATCACGGGATGTGAGAATACGCGGTTGTCAAAAGGGAAGTATCAAAATTCTGTCTGAGCCGAAAATATTCATGATATCGTTCGGCTTCGGTGGCTCTCCCGATTTAACGTTGTACAATTCGCGCAAAAGTGTTTTGGAAATTGATAAAAACGCGCAGTTGATTTTCAAGGGAAAGGCGCACTTCGCTCCTCATTTCTCCGTTTTGGTGAAAGATGGGGCGATTATGACAATCGGTAGTGGTTTTTCGTGTAACAACGGATGTAAATTTTCCTGCTCAAGCGGGATTATGCTGGGTGATAACTGCCTTTTGGGCGGAGATGTCATAATTCGGGATTCCGACGGGCATATGGTTTTCACACAGCCCATCGACGGCAGTCCAAGAACAACACATAAATGCTGTAAGCCAGTTGCAATCGGTAATCATGTCTGGATATGCAACAAGAGCGATATTTTAAAGGGAGTCACAATTGGTGACGACTGTATTGTGTCATACGGCAGTCTTGTTGTCAAATCCTTTCCCCAAAATCATTTGTTGATTGGTGGACATCCCGCTGTCGCAATAATGGAAAATGTGGAATGGGAAAGATGAGAGAGGTACAGACGACATGAAAAACAAATTGAAGATATTGTTTCCGAAAACCTATGCGTATTATCAGCATCTTAAACGAATGCACAGGATACATAAGATTAATCGAATAAAAAAAATGCCTTTTGAGAAACAACTGAATCTTATCGAACAGACTTATGCAGAACGAGTCGGACATCTCCTTGACTGGAACAACCTTCGCACATACACCGAAAAAATGCAGTGGGCAAAAGTCTATGACATGGATCCCCTTAAATCACAATTGTCCGATAAATATGCGGTTCGTTCATGGGTTGCCGAAAAAATTGGCGAAGAACATTTGATTCCGCTACTCGGTTGTTGGGATCGCTTTGAAGATATTGATTTTTCGATGCTACCGGAGCAGTTCGTGCTGAAAACCAACAACGGGTGCGGCACCAATCTGATTGTGAAAAATAAAGAGTCGCTTCACTATAAGGAAGCAAAACGTTTGTTCAAAGACTGGCTTGCCATGGATTTTGCGTACAACAATCCGGTTGAATACCATTATTCAATAATTCCGCCGAAAATCATTGCAGAAAAGTATATGTCTACCAAAAGCGGCGATCTTCCGGATTACAAATTTCTTTGTTTCCATGGAAAACCATATTACTGCTGGGTAGATCAAGGAAGATATCTTAAGCACACCTGTGACTTCTTTGATATGGAATGGAACCATCAGTCATGGCACAAGTATCGATTTTCCACCTGCGAAACACCTATTCCCAAGCCTGAAAATTTTGAAGAAATGGTAGTAATTGCAACAAAACTCTGTGAAGGATTCTCTCATGTCAGGGTTGATTTATATAATGTCGATGGGAAAATCTATTTTGGAGAAATGACATTCACATACGCCAGCGGATTTTCACGTCTTGTGCCTGACTCGGCAGATTGTATGCTCGGCGACCTCTGGAAGGTAGATACTAGCGTCAGAAAAAAGGAAACAAACATATGAAACTATTGATTGGTGCCGATTTAGTCCCTACCAAGAGCAACAGCAATCTTTTTTGTCAAGCAGAAACCGAAACACTGATTGGCTCACAACTGAAAAAACTTCTTGCCGAGGCATCATACAGAATTTTCAATTTAGAAACACCGCTTGCCGATCAAAACTCGCCCATTGACAAATGTGGCCCCTGCTTTTGCGCCGGAACACAAACCGTGAACGGCATAAAAGCGCTTGGGGCAGATTTCCTTACACTTGCCAATAATCACATTCTCGATCAGGGGGAGCCCGGCTTACTCTCAACAATGTCGATACTTCGAGGGGCAGGGATCTCCTTTGCGGGTGCAGGTAAAAATGTCGGGGAGGCAGCCAAGCCTTATATTACCGAGATTGAGGGGAAAAGAATCGGAATTTTCTGCTGTGCTGAACATGAGTTTTCCATCGCCGATAAAAACCGGATGGGCGCCAATCCGTATGACCCTCTTGAAAGCTTTGACACAGTTGCCTCCTTGAAAGAAGCATGCAATTTTCTCATTGTGCTGTATCACGGCGGCAAAGAATATTACCGCTATCCATCACCAAATGTGCAGAAACTTTGCCGCAAATTTGTCGATAAGGGAGCCGACCTCGTTGTTTGCCAACACACCCATTGTATCGGGTGTGAAGAACGGTACGCCACTGGAACCATCGTATACGGACAGGGAAATTTCCTGTTTGACAATTCCGAAAAGGAAGCATGGCAGACCGGATTGCTGATCGGTTGTGAGATCAACAAAAACGGAGCCGTTATTACCTATTACCCCCTCAGAAAGCACGGAAACACGGTTTGTCTCGCGGATGAAAACGATGCAGAATTCATTATGGCAGGCTTCCGTAAAAGATCGGAAGAAATAAAATCCGAGGAAACCATGCTTGAGAGATACCGCGCATTAGCCAACGAATCCTATATGCAATTAATGCGGAGAGTAAACGGCAAAGGTACATCGACCTTATTCTTTCGCATGATGCAAAGCCTTTTCGGCGAACAATATCTAAAACAGCATTTGAAAAAGCGCTACGATAAAAACGCTCTCTTGGTGTTAAGAAATACCATTGAAAGCGAATCTTGGCGCGAACTAATTATAACGGCCATTACAGAAAAAAATTCGGAGAATATTGGTCCGTGTAAAAAATAAACAAGATAGTATTATGAGGGCGTATATGAAAATTGGAGTATTAACATTTCACAAATCACATAACTATGGTGCGTTTTTACAATGCTACTGCCTGACGCACTTTTTAACGGAGCGTGGGTATGATGTTGAAATTATTGATTTTAACAATATTGCTCCGAGCGGTTATAGCATAAAATGGAGCAGAAACCCGATCAAATGTTATCATATGATCAAACGTTATAGGATGTTTAATAAGCAGCAAAGCATACTGCGCCTAAGTTCCCCAGAAATTATCAGCGGAGACAGTGAAGAGTTACGCGAGTATGTCTACGGGAAATATGATCTTATTATCGCGGGAAGTGATGAAATATGGCGTTTGGCCGGTGGATTCAGAGACACTCCGAATGTATATTGGTTGCCTGGTGATATGCACTGCCGCAAAATGGCATACGCCATATCCTCCAGGGGAGATTTTAGCACCTTAAATGAGAAGCAAAGAGAGGGCGTTCGCAATTGTTTAAAAGACTTTTCATTCATTAGTCTGCGTGACCGTTACTCAAAAGAGCAGATACAAACCATGACAGATAAAAAAGTTCACTTATGCTGTGATCCTACTTTCCTATATGATTTGCGCGGAGACAAAGAAAAGGGACGACAGTTACTACATAATAAATATGGAGTTGATTCTTCAAAACATATCATAGGCATAATGGGTATGGAGCCGGAAGTTGTCAAAGCTCTGAAAAAATCGTTGGGGAATAGTATTTCGATTGTTTCGTTATATGATTATAATGCAGGAATAGTAAACGCACTTGATTTAACTCCTTTTGAGTGGATTGATGCGATTGCCGCCTTGGATTTTATGTTTACCAACTATTTTCACGGGATGTGCTTCGCTATTCAGAACAATACGCCTTTTTGCGCTATAGATCGTCGTGAGCAAATAATCGAAAGAGGAAAAATGTACGACCTTCTTGATATTTATGATATGCTTGACAGATTCTTTACAAGAAACGATGCTGATTATGTGAGCAAAGCCATAGAATGCTTTAATAACAGTGAATCTTCAGTAGATTTTTCGTCGACAGTTCTTGAATTAAAGAAAACTGCAGAGCCGTTTGTGAATTATCTAAATAAAATGGAGCAAAAATCATGAAATTTAACAGTACTTTAATTATGGATTTTTTAAACAATCGTTATGCATACAAATGTCGGAAAGCAAGTCTGACAAAATATATGCGCTTAACCATGAAGGAACTGCATTCGCTTGAAAAAGGGTTTGCCATGTCCTCACCAAAGCCAGGCTTCGGGAAGGCTCATATAGAAAAAATTACAACCTATGTCAATGAAACAAAAAAAATCGGAAAACTTGATGAAGAAGTATTCATGATGGTTCATTCCATCTTTTCTCAGTATGTCGAGCTGCAAAAATCCCTGAACTATTCCGGAGATGTTCTTACGGCTGTTGAAAACTTTTTAAAAGGATTTGAAAATGTTATTCCGGACAGAACATATGGTGGAGCGCAGAAACTTACCCGTGTTAAAACAGCTCTGGATATGCCATTCAATGAATGTGTTCTTTCTCGGCACAGCACCAGAAACTATTCTGACGAGCCGATAGACAAAGACAAATTAAAAGAAGCGATTTCGCTTGCCGCACATTGCCCCAGCGCATGTAACCGTCAGGCGTTTCATGCATATATCCTTGATTCAACGCAATTCGACAAGCTTGGCCCATATAAAAGCGGCGGAATTGGCGGATTTATCGATAAAGTAAAAGCAATCATTGTGATTACGGGAATCGTTTCGGCGTATGAAGAAAATGAATCGTATCAGTATATTGTCAGTCCTTCTATTTTTGCAGGATATTTGACGCTGTCTTTACATGCTTACGGATTTGGTTCCTGTGTCGTGCAAAGACCTGTGCAACATACACGCACATGGAAAAACATTGCCAGATCGATCGGTGCTGAAGAAGACGAACAGATTGTATGTATGATTACCGTCGGAATGCCTGCCGAAGAGGATATTTACCCGCAGTCACATCGGCTGAATATTGAAAAGATCATGAAGGAAGTAAGTGCAAATAATGAGTAAAAGTGTTCAAAAGCGCACAGTACTTTCGGGAATTTTCTGGCAGTTTGCTGAGCGATTCGGAGCACAGCTTGTTACATTTGTTGTCTCCATTGTTTTAGCACGAATGCTGTCACCGGAACATTACGGTACAATCTCAATCTTATTAATTTTTATAAATATTGCAAATGTTTTTGTTTCTAATAGTTTCAATACTTCGCTGGTGCAAAAAAAAGATGCAGATGATTTGGATTTCTCGTCTTTATTTTACTTTAACATCGTTTTTTCACTTGTACTCTATGCATTGATTTTTTTTACAGCACCTGTTATTGAAAGCTTTTACGAAATGGAAAATTTGTCGTTAGCTTTACGGATTTTAGCATTAAAAATACCAATTGCCGGCGTAAATTCAATTCAACAGGCATATGTCTCTCGGCATATGATGTTCCGTAAGTTTTTCTTTGCGACATTAGGCGGTACAATCACATCAGCTTTTGTAGGAATCGCAATGGCATATAGGGGCTTTGGGGCTTTAGCTCTTGTTGGTCAATATCTGACAAATAGTGTGATTGGTACGGTTATATTAGCATTTACTATACAGTGGAAGCCGAAATGGATGTTTTCATTTGCGCGTCTTAAAGTTCTCTTTGATTACGGGTGGAAAATTCTTCTTACCTATTTGCTTCGTACTATTTCAGATGATATCAATAGCATTATTATCGGGAAAAAATATTCAAAAGAAGATTTAGCGTTCTTTACCAAAGGAAAGCAGTATCCGAATTTATTAATCAATAACGTAAACACTTCGATTTCATCTGTTCTGCTCCCAACTTTTTCAAAAGTTCAGGATGACCCACGTGAAATGAAAGGAATGTTGCGTCGTTCCATAAAAATTAGTTCATATATACTTAGCCCTTTATTATTCGGGTTGGGTGTTGTGGCAGAACCCCTTGTAAGTATTTTGCTAACAGATAAATGGTTGCCTTGTGTTCCATATTTACAAGTAAGCTGTGTTTATTTGCTTTTTATGCCGATATCAAATGTAAATCAACAAGCAATTAAAGCGCTTGGTAAGAGCAGTTCGTTTCTTATACTCGAAATCATCAAACGCGTTATGGGAATTATACTTGTGATATGTGCCATGAATTATGGCGTGATGGCAATTGCACTTAGTACTTTGCTTACAACGGTCATCGGAAGTGTGATAAATACAATTCCAATTAATAAATACTTTAATTACTCCTATATACAGCAATTAATGGATATATTGCCAAGCATATTACTCTCATCTGTTATGGCGTTGGTGGTGTATCTTATGAATTACATCAAGATAAACCCCGCTATGTTGCTTTCAATGCAAATAATCGCCGGCATCGGAATTTATGCCATTTTATCCTTGATTATGAAAAACAAAGAATTCAATTACATAATAACTAATGTTAAGGCTTTCTTGAAAAAAAAACGGTAAATTGCAAAGGCAATTGGCATTAACTATATATTAAGCAATGATTTATGATAGAATGGTGTGTTGTTACGGAGAAAGGGCGAAGCCCAAACGGAGAAATTCAAAGTCGACGACATAATTCGCAACTTTTTCTTCAAGTGCTCCACTTGCATTTGCAATTTAAGAAGGAGATTTTATTACCATGGGTTTATTTTCAAACAAATGCCTGATGATTACCGGAGGAACTGGCTCGTTTGGCAACTCAGTATTATGTCGTTTTCTTAAGACTGATATTGGAGAGATACGCATTTTCAGCCGAGATGAGAAGAAGCAAGATGATATGAGGCACTATTTTCAGGCGACTATGCCGGATGTGGCGGATAAGATTAAGTTCTATATCGGAGATGTCAGAGATTTGCAGTCCGTTCGTTCTGCAATGCCCGGAGTTGACTACATATTTCACGCTGCTGCGCTGAAACAGGTTCCTTCCTGTGAGTTCTTCCCGATGGAGGCTGTAAAGACTAATATTATTGGTACAGATAATGTACTTACTGCAGCAATAGAAGAAGGGGTTAAATCTGTTATTTGTCTTTCAACTGATAAAGCTGCTTATCCAATTAATGCAATGGGTACTTCAAAAGCAATGGAAGAAAAGGTCGCAATTGCAAAAAGCCGTATGTCCGGTAAGACTAAGATTTGCTGTACACGTTATGGTAACGTTATGTGTTCCCGTGGTTCTGTTATCCCGCTGTGGATTGATCAGATTAAGGCCGGACATCCAATTACAATAACTGAAGGAAGTATGACTAGGTTTATCATGTCTCTCGATGAGGCTGTTGACCTTGTTCTCTTCGCCTTTGAACACGGTGAGAATGGCGACCTGTTGATCCAGAAAGCTCCTGCATGCACGATTCAGACACAGGCTGAGGCTGTGTGTGATCTATTTGGCGGCAAGAAAGAGGATATCAAGGTCATTGGTATACGTCACGGCGAGAAAATGTACGAGACACTTCTTACTAATGAGGAATGTGCGAAAGCCATTGATATGGGTGATTTCTATCGCGTACCTGCGGACAATCGTGGACTGAATTACGATAAGTATTTCAATGATGGCGATGAGGAGCGTAATGTGTTGTCCGAATTCAACAGCAACAATACAAAACTGCTGAATTTGGAGGAAACTAAGGCTAAGATTGCAAGTCTTCAGTACATCCAGCAAAGACTTGCTGAAGAAAAATGAAATTAGTCATTCTCGGTGCAGGCGGATATGGTAGAACGGTTCGGGATTTAGCTGAACAGCTTGGTTATGAAGTTGAAGTCCTCGATGATAATTCGGACAAGCCGTGTTCGACATTTGCTGAGTATGGTTGTCCTGTTATTCCGGCATTCGGTAATAACGAAGTGCGAATTAAGTGGTGTAGAGAGATAATCAAAGCAGACTGCACGCTTCCAACTCTTATCCACCCAACTGCCTATGTCTCCCCAAAAACAAAAATCGAACCCGGAGTTGTCATTCTTCCAAACGCCGTCGTCAATACTGGTACAACAGTTGGTATGGGTACGATAATCAATATCGGTGCTCTTATTGACCATGATTGTATAATAGAAGAGGGATGTCATATCTGTCTAGGTGCCATAGTGAAAGGTGAGAACAGAATACCTAGATGCACAAAGATTGAAGCGGGGCAGATTGTTGAACGTGGAGAATTGAAGCTGTGAGTAAAGCTGTGAAAGATTACGGAGGGAATATGGACTATAACTATACTTGGAAAAATAACGAAAAACTTAAACTCATGATTGTCTGTGGCACGAGACCTGAAATCATCCGGCTCGCAGCTGTTATGAAGCAGTGTCGACACTATTTTGATACCTGTATTGTATACACAAATCAGAACTGGGATCCGAATCTATCCACGGTTTTTTGGCAGGATTTTGACCTAGGTGGTCCTGATGTATTGTTGCAGGTTGTCGGCAAACATCTTGGTGAAACCTGTGGAAACATCTTGTCTCAAACCTACGAGCTGATGGTTGATCTCAAGCCGGAAGCGGTTCTCGTTCTTGGTGATACCAACTCCTGTTTATCTGCTATAAGTGCGAAAAGATTACACATCCCGGTATTCCACATGGAAGCCGGAAATAGATGTAAGGATGAGAATCTGCCGGAAGAGACTAACAGACGCATTGTTGACGTAATATCTGATGTTAATATGGCGTACTCAGAACCGGCTAGAAAGTATCTACATGAACTCGGAATGCCGAAAGAGCGTACCTATGTGACTGGAAGTCCCATGGCGGAAGTGCTACGCGGCAATCTGGAGAAAATTGAGAAGAGTGATGTTCTTGACCGCTTTGGCTTGGAGGCAGATAAATACATCTTATTATCCGCTCACCGTGAGGAGAATATAGATTCTGAGAAGAACTTCAACAGTCTCTTTACAGCCATCAACGCGCTGGCAGAGAAGTATGACATGCCAATCCTATACTCTTGCCATCCAAGATCAAAGAAGAGACTTGAAACATCAGGCTTTAAGCTCGATCCTCGTGTTCGTGTGAACGAGCCTCTTGGATTCAATGACTATAACAAGCTTCAGATGAATGCACTGGCGATTGTGAGTGATAGTGGAACGTTGCCGGAAGAGTCATCATTCTACTTATCTATTGGGCATCCGATTGCAGCTGTGTGCATCAGAACCTCCACAGAGCGCCCTGAAGCTCTGGAAGCAGGTGATTTTGTACTTGCCGGAATTTCTACCACAGAACTGCTCCAAGCAACAGAAATTGCTATCGACATGAAGCAGAAGGGTATAGTTGGGAAACCGTGTCCTGACTACACAGACGAATGTGTAAGCATGAAGGTGGTTCGGATTATTCAATCCTATACAAACATCGTCAACCGCATGGTTTGGAGAAAAGACCTATGAAGATTTTAGTTACTGGCGCTAAAGGAATGGTCGGTACGGCTCTTGTCAACAATTTGAAGAATATCAGGGATAACAAGAACCGGACGAGACCGAATATCCAAATTGAAACCATTGATGAGTATGACATAGATTCGACTGCCGAAGAACTGGACAAGTATTGCACTGACTGCGATTTTGTTTTTAATCTTGCCGGCGTGAACCGCCCTGAGAATCCAGAAGACTTTATGAAGGGAAATTTCGGTTTTGCATCCACACTGCTGGATACACTCAAAAAGCATGACAATAAGGCAACCATTATGTTGTCCTCTTCTATACAAGCTACCCTCGCTGGTCGCTTTGGTAATTCCGAATACGGAAGAAGCAAAAAAGCAGGTGAAGAGCTGTTCTTTGATTATGCGAAGGAAACCGGTGCGAAAGTCGCTGTCTATCGCTTTCCGAATCTGATGGGACACAGCCGTCCGAAGTACAATTCCGCCGTTTCCACGTTCTGCTGGGCAGTAGCGAATGATGAACCATTCACCGTCAACGATCGGAGTACAGAGCTTGAACTTCTATATATTGATGATTTGATTGACGGCATGTTCGATTTGCTTGAAGGTAAGGAACAGCACTGTGAGTTCGACGGCGTGGAAACGGTAGTGAAACAGGATGGACGATACTGCTGTGTTCCGACTACGCACAAGGTCACGCTCGGCGAAATCGTTGATTTGCTCCAGCAGTATAAGGCAGCACCGACAACGCTCATGATGCCCAAGATGCCGGAGGGAAGCTTCGCAAAGAAGCTCTATTCTCTCTACCTGACGTATCTCCCAACCGACAAATTTAAATATGCGCTCAAAATGAATGTGGATGACCGTGGTTCTTTCACCGAATTACTCCACACAGAGGACTGCGGGCAGGTGTCGATCAATATCAGCAAACCGGGAATTACCAAAGGTCAGCACTGGCATAACTCAAAATGGGAGTTGTTTATCGTTGT
>Ga0265293_10000539_pt1 | contig 90402 bp, 80 predicted proteins | sample Munlanlewell138R_FD_192505 | JGI IMG/M metagenome (GOLD analysis project Ga0265293, IMG submission 192505) | Leachate microbial communities from a municipal landfill in Southern Ontario, Canada - Leachate well 138R | ecosystem: Engineered > Solid waste > Landfill > Unclassified | place: Canada... | reverse complement strand
GCACGAGGCACTGTCCCTACAAACTAATAATACGTTTTGACATATGATTTGAAGACTCGTTTAGGATAGGTAATATATATTACGATTTCTTACTTTAGAAGCTTAGATTAGGTTATTTATCAGCCCAAGATACCAATTGATTAATGAGTCGCCTAAAAAGAAATAAAGTAAAGAAGCAGCAACTAAATAAGGTGCGAAGGCAAGTTCTTTATTTCTTTTTATATTAATAAAGTTACAGAGTAATGCAAAAACAGAAGAAAAAAGAATAATAAATATTACGCCAGGAACGCCTGTAAACATGCCTGCTGCTGCGATATACTTGATATCTCCTCCACCTAAACCAGCCTTTTTTTGGCTAATTAAATACAGGAATGCAATTGAATAAAATATTGAAAAGCCAACAACAGAGCCAAGTATGGCACTCATTAAGCTCATTGTGCCCATAATTGAAAAGATTAGCCCTGCAACGAGCAGAGTGTAGTTATGCTTATCAAGTATTAATTTGTGGTCAATATCTATAAAGAAAATCATGATGCCAAAGCTCATAAAAAAGGTAAATTTTAAGAATTGTAGATCGATTATATAAGCATTTTTAATGAAGTATAAAACTGCTAATAAAGCAGTAATAAGTTCAACAAAACAATATCTGAAAGAAAAGCTTTTGTGACAGTAATGGCATTTTCCTCGCAATAAGAAATATGATATAATTGGTATATTATGCCAAGCTTTTATAGGTGTTTGACATTTAGGGCAATAAGAACCAGGTTTAATTATCGATAAGCCCAATGGAATTCTATAGATACAAACATTAAGAAAACTGCCAATGCTACTAAAAAATATTGTTATAAATAATATTGCTAATAATTTTGCAAAAGTAGCATAAAATGGTATTGAAAAATAAAAAAAGTTAGCTATTTGATCTAATAATAAAGCCATCTATCGCCAAGGGTCATTTTTTTTATAGCTGTCAAAAGGAATGCCAGATGATTGTCTGTATTGAATAAAGATTCTTGTATTTTCAAAAGGTTGGTATTCCAAAGAAAATGCTGGTACGACAAGGCTATTATTGTCATTATTAGATTTAAAATTCATCTTGTTCTGATGCATCATTGAACCTTGATTAACTAAACTCAAATCGACATTGAGTTTTAGGTTTTTCTGAAGATCAAATTTTAGGTGGTTAGTGTATGCAGATTGATAAAATCCATATCCAGAGCTTGATACTCCAGAGCTAAATGACATTGTATGAGACATTTTAACGTTATTTGGGTTCAAAAGAGATCCAATCTGGAAATTGGGGTTAAAGAAAGCGGGGTTAATAGGCTGATTGTACTCTGCCGTGAGGGATGCTATGACAGCAATCATAACTAATAAAATCAATATTTTTTTCATTAATTCCTCCTTATAAGATAATCTAATATGAATCAATAATATGTCAACCTTTTTTAATGGTACGCGAGTAATAGATAGATTGAAGATATAAACAGATTGACTCCAGCAATCAAAGCACCATATTTTGTAAAAGTTAAAAAGCTGATTTTATATCCACTTTTATTACATATACTAACTGCAATAAGATTTGCAGAAGCACCAACCATAGTACCATTTCCTCCTAAACATGAACCTAAAGAGAGTGCCCACCATAGAGGTTTTACAGCATCAGGACCCATAATGTTCCCAATATTCTCAATAAGAGGTATCATCGTCGCTACAAAAGGTATATTGTCAATAATTGCAGAAGCAATACCAGATGTCCAAACAATACCTATACTGGTTAGTCGAGCATTGCCATGTGTTAGGCTCATCACATGTTCTGAGAAGTAATTAATTACTCCTTGTTCCTGAAGAGCTCCAACCATAATAAATAAGCCAACAAAAAACAGGATAGTGCCCCATTCAATTTCATTAGCAAAAAACTTATCAATTTTCAGCTTTCTGGACCTTAACAACAAAATGCTTGCACAAATTAATGCAATTGTGGCAGGTTCGAGATGAGTATAGTGATGTAAAAAGAATAAAGTAATGAATAAAGCAATCACAGCAAGCCCGAGAGCCAAGTCTCTTTTTTTCTTTATTACTTGTTTTTCATCAAATTCCATTATTTTTGCACGTTTTTGATTTGATACAATCAGTTGTTTTTTGAAAACCTGCCATAGTATTAATGCGGATACAGCAAGGTTTATAAAGATAATAGGTGTCAAATTCTTTAGGAAGTCAACAAAGGTTAAACCAGCAGCACTGCCGATCATCAAGTTTGGCGGATCACCTACAAGTGTTGCAGTACCACCAATATTTGATGCAAGTACTTGACTGATTACAAAAGGCAGAGGGGAGATGCCTAATTCTACTGCAATTAGTATTGAAATTGGTATCATGATAATGATTGTGGTTACATTGTCTAAAAATGCAGAAATAATTCCTGTTGCAAAGAAAAGAAATAGCAAAATTTTTATAGGGTTTCCCTTTGCAAGCTTTGCAAGTTTGATAGCAATATACTGAAATAGCCCAGTATCTTTTATTATTCCCATCATAATCATCATGCCAATCAATAAGAATATTACGTTCCAGTCAACATAACTGGAGAATGCAGCGTCTTGGCTAATATACCCAATTGATATAAAAATGACTGCGCCCACAATTGATACTACAGATTTATGGTAGGTCTCTAATGCTATTAAGATATACGCAATAATGAAGATAATAAGAGATGTTATCATACTAGAACTCATAATGATCGCTCCTTTGTTGTGAATTTAAAAAACTTGATAAATCTGACAATGCACGCTGACTATACTCAAGCTTTTTTTCTTTTTTACCAATCTTGTCCAATATAGCAGGAAGTAAGCCAAAGTTTGCATTTATGGGCAAAAAATGTTTATGTTCTGTTGTTAAAAAGCGCCATATTTGCCCCATAATGGTTGTTTCTGGTAATATAGGCAATTTACTATTTATAATATTTGCTACTAATAGCCCTGAAAAAATTGATTCTACATAGCCTTCAACGCCAGATAACTGTCCTGCAACAAAAATATTACTTCTATTTTTTAAACTAAAATTTTCATTGCATACTTTGGCAGTGTTTATGTAGGTATTCCTATGTATCGAGCCATAGCGTGCAAAATCGGCATTTTCAAGACCTGGTATCAATCTGAAAATATCCTTTTGTGCACCATATTTGAGCATTGTCTGACAACCAACGAGATTATATGTTGTCTTATTTCTGTTTTCTATTCGTAGTTGAATCAATGCATAAGGGCGTTTGCCAGTTCTTGGATCATCTAATCCTACAGGTCTCATTGTTCCATATCTGAGCGTGTCAACTCCACGTCTTGCTAATTCTTCAATAGGTATACAATTTTCATAGAATTTATACTCAATATTATTGAAAAACTCACTTTCAAATTCTTTTGCTTCATATTTTTCGCCTTTAATCAGAGATTCTACAAAGTTCAAATATTCATCTTTGTTAAATGGGCAATTAAGATAATCGCTATTATCATCGCTATATCTCGATTTACTAAAAACAATGTCCATATTTATAGTATCAGTATAAACAACTGGGGCAATAGCATCAAAAAAGTAAAGATGATTGTCTCCAATATCTTTTATAAGTGATTGAGTTATTTTGTCTGATGAAAGAGGACCAGTTGCTAATATAGTCAAAGTGTCATCAAATGCTGTTACTTCTTCGTTTATTAGCTTAATGTTTGGGTGATTAATAATTGTTTTATGTACGTATTCTGAGAATAAATATCTATCAACTGCAAGTGCATTACCTGCAGGCACTGCCACTTTTTTGGCAATAGGGAGTAATTTGCATCCCATCATCTCTAATTCGGCTTTTAAAAGTCCAGATGCACTACTTAAAAGCGTTGATTTTAGAGAATTTGAACATACAAGTTCGGCACAAAGGTGAGTTTGATGAGCAGATGTTGTTTTTTTATCCCTCATTTCGTAAAGGTCAACTTGCCAGCCATTGTCTGCTAACTGTAAAGCAGCTTCGGATCCTGCTAATCCTGCACCAACGATTTTAACTTTTTTCAATTGTTTTATATCTTTCTAATATTTCACATATTGGTTTATATGTTTTTCTGTGGATTTGGCAAATGCCGAATTGTTTAACTGCATCAATATGAGCAGCAACTGGGTAGCCTTTATGTTTTGCGAAGCCATATTGTGGATATTCTTTATCATATTTGTACATAATATTATCTCGTGTTACTTTTGCTAAGATTGATGCTGCGGCTATACATGCATGATTGGCATCACCTTGTTTTATGCATTTGTGAGGTGTATCAAAGTTCATTGGGGCTTTGTTGCCGTCTATCAAAGCAAGGGTGGGTTTGATATCTAATTTTTCAATACTTTCTTTCATACCTTTTAAAGTTGCATTCAAAATATTTATTTGATCTATTTCATAATGATCAATAACAACAATTGAATATGTAACAGCTTTTTCTTTTATTATTTCAAAAATCTCTTTTCGTTTCTTTTCGCTTATTTGTTTTGAATCGTTTAAATCCTCATGATAGAATGAATCTGGTAAGATAACACTTGCACAGACAACAGGTCCTGCAATAGGACCTCTACCTGCTTCATCTGTACCAGAAAGCATTGGGTATGTTTTTTTTAGTTCTAAGTCGTTATCGAATAGATGTTTATTGTTCATTTTTTATTATAAAAAAGAGTCTTGGCGTGTTTGTATCAATTATTTTATGATTTTCATTAATTAAGTTTCTAAGTTGATGATCATTGTATATACTGATTAAATCGAGATTTGCCTCTTTAATAAGCTCAACCAATTCAGGTGCTCTCCATACTTTTTGCTGGTGCAGCTCATTCTCTTGTCTATAACCCAAAAATGTTTCGTGAAAGATATTTAAGCGATTTATTTGTTTATTTTTATATGATAAGTAGTCAGCTCTATGAATGAAGAAAGTCTGGCTGCTTTCTTCAAGATTAATGAAGTTATCAAAGTTCTCTTTGCTATTGTAAATAGTTGAAATGTCAAAAATAAACATCGAGTTTTTACGTAAGTGCTTTTTAACACATGAAAATAGGCTTAATATTTCCTCTTTATTTGTTAAGTAATTTATACTATCAAAAAGAAGAACAAATAAGTCAATCTCTTTTTCAATCTCAAAGTTAGTCATATCGGCTTGGAATAACTGCAATGAGCTATTTTTATGAAGAGCTACATCAAGCATTTCAGGGGATTTATCAAAGGCAATCACATCATAATTATTAGTTGCAAGTATATTTGAAATATTAGCTGTTCCACATGCTATTTCAGCTATTGTTTTTGGGTTTTTACCAAATTCATATCTATACCTTGAAAGTATAAAGCTTATCCATTTTTGATAAGCTACATGAGCCATATATTTATCATACAGAAAAGCAAAAGAATTGTAGTTATAGTTTTCTTTGCTTTCGTTATTCTTTTGAATAATCTGTAACAGTTGCAAGATGCAATATCTTATTTGCTGCTTTATATTTGGTTTATATCTTACAAATTTATCTAAATTGATAATTGGTATTGTATGACCATGATACAAGTTTGCGTTACTCGATGGAAGGAATATATCTAACAAGCTTTGTATATAATTGGGAAATAATGTGATAATCGGTGCACTTTTAAATGATTTTATGTCTTTAAGATCTGAAAGTGATAGTTTGATAACAGCAAAAGAATTCTCGAGTTCTTTTAAAACTGAGTCTTCTGTGTCAATGTAAGCAGATAATTGTGATTTGAGAAAGTAAACTGAGCTTGTCTTGCTTGCTTTCAAGTGTTTTATAAGCGAAGAAAGAGATTTATGCAGATTTTTATTGTCAATATTGTAACTGTTATTGTTTATATTTGCAAAATAATATATTTCTAATTTTGGGTTTAAAATTTGGTAGAAGCCTGCGTTTAAGGCTTTTTTCATGGGCAAATTATAGCATAAGATGCCATCTGCTTGATGTTTTATATCAATATCAGAGTCATCTTTTTTAACTTTATGCCATTCATATGAATAATCTCGCTTGCAGTCAGGTTGGTTTGTTAGGTTTTCTAATGTACTTGGCTGTTCTTTTTTCCCAATAAAAATAAAATGAATATCACCTCTCTCAGGCAAGAAGCGAATAGCATTTATTATGATTTCGCATTCTTTTTCATTTGCGGAAAATAGATTTACTAAAATTCTTTTCATTTATAATTTCTTATCGCTTGCACCAGGTTTCATGATCGCAATATTTTCTTTACAAAGCGGGCAGTCTTTTTCTTCCCAAGTCTCAAATGTTAATTCTGCCAAAGAAATTAAAGGGCAATCAAATTGAGCCTTACCTGCAGATCTGTCGACTATGCTTGCAACGGCTTGCACATTCACATGATATTCTTTCAACACATCGATAACCTCTTTCACACTGCCGCCAGTGGTGATAATGTCTTCGATAATAACAGCGTTGTCGCCAGCTTTAATATCAAAACCGCTACGAATAGACATTTTATCGTCTTTTCTTTGGGTGAATACAAACTTTTTGCCCATTTGTCTTGCGACTTCATAGGCTAATGCTATCCCACCAAATGCTGGTCCTACAACAATGTCAATAGGAAAGTCTTTTAGTTTATTGGCAATTTCTTTGCAAAGCAATTCGACTTTATCAGGATAGTGAATAATTTTTATTTTCTCTACATAGTACTCGCTGTGCCGCCCTGATGTTAGCTTAAAATGGCCCTTTAAAAGTGCATTAGTATCTTCTAAGATATGTTGAATATTCATTCTTTATCTCCTATTTTATAATAATAATCTTCTTAATTTGTTCTTGTTCAGCTTGCTTTATTTTAAGGAAATATATGCCATTTGAGTATTTACTTTGGTCAAAGACTATATCTGCTTTCTTGGCATTTTTATAAGACCACGAGTCAATTTTCTGCCCTTTTATATTGTATGCAGAAATAAAAATTGGTTCGAGTGTTTCTTTATTTGAGGTGATTTCAATGTTTGCGATGCTGCTAATGGGATTTGGGTAGATTGCGACCTGAAAGTATTGAGGCTTCAAAATATTTATATCTACAGCTGTTTCTTGGTAATTAATTGTAATTTGATACACACCAGTTGAACTATTTATGCTGATTACAGAGCTTGTTTCACCAGCTATTGCAGAGATATTGATATTAATAGTTCCGCAGTCGTATGGCTCAATAAGGTTAGGATAATCGATAACTGAGCAAAGATTATTATTGGGTACGACAGAATTAATCTGGAGAGCAGCATTTCCAAAATTTGCTATTGGTATGGATATATTTTCACCATAAAAGGCATTTATATCAGTAAGTGGAAAAAAGTAAGTAGCTATTTGTGGTCTATCAGTTGGGTTAGCAATGCTATATAGTCTTTCAACAAATTCTGGGTGATCGATAAATGGGTTTCGTTTGTGTTGTAAAGCTGCAATTGCATTATTCCTTTGTGCTTCTATTTCTGTAACAGGATACTGCTTATTCCATTCTTTTAAGGTATCTTCTTGTATGTCAAAAAATGGGGCGAAAGGATTGTCATATCTAATTGCAAAGTAAATCATCGCTCTTGCAACATTTCCTTTATGGATATCTCTTGGTTCAAAAACCAATACACTGTTGTCATCATAACCTCTTTTAGACCCACTGTTTTCCCAATTTTGTCCATTTGTAACATTTCCAAAGGGCAAATTACCTCTTATATTATTTGCATATTCATCAACAGGATACAGATGATAGAGGTCTGATTTTGCGACTCCTGCTGCACCTTTGCTTTGAGGCCATGTATGTTCTGTATTCATGTGAGTTGTATTTACATCGGGTATTGTGTTTGTCTCTACCATACGCCCAGTATATACACACTCTACCCATCCATCTACATTGTCAATGGAGCCAAACATTGCCTGTCTTGCTCCAGTATAGCCTAATGAAGTGTGGTTATTAATTAAATTAAATATCTCGTTTCTTAGCTCGCTATCCCACTTATTGTATGTTGATAAATACAAATCTTCTGTATAGTTTACGGGTATATTGGCTTTTAAAAAGCTTGGAGTTTGATTATCTGAGTTTAAAAAATAAAATATATCTTTGTATGCAATATTATGTTTTCCGTTGAATACAACTTGAATATCAATGCTATCATTGGGTGCAAGAGTAAACAGAGTGTCTGAAAGGCTAAATGCTTTGTTTTGATGTAATATCGTGATTTCTTGACTTATATTATTATCATTGTATATGCGTAAAGACTGGATATAATCTTGATTGGCTATCGCATTATCAAAAGTAATTGCTGCTTGGTTAAAGCTAATTGGTATAGAACTTAATTGATAGAAGAAAAAAGCACATAATAAGATAAAGAGTTTTTTCATTTTATTTCTCCGTCTCAAACCATGTATTAATTGTTTCATTTTGTATTTTAAACAACTCTTTTATATCGTCAGTTGCAATTGATAGTATTTGGTGTAATTTATCTAATGAAAATGGATTATGCTCTGCTGTACCTTGTAATTCAACAAATTCACCAGACTCGGTCATAACAATATTAAAATCAACTTCTGCATTTGAGTCTTCTTCATAACACAAGTCAGAGATAATTTTACCATCAACTATACCGACGCTTATTGCAGCAACAAGTTCTTTCATAGGGTTTTCGTCTAATCGGCTCTCTGCTCTAAGCCTTGCAAATGCCATTGCAAGAGCTACGGCTGAGCCGGTAATAGCTGCAGTTCTTGTGCCTCCATCAGCTTGAATCACGTCACAGTCAATATATGCTGTTAAGCCTGGCATTTTATTGAGGTCAACTACAGCTCTCAAAGAACGCCCTATCAGTCTTTGTATTTCAGCTGTTCTTCCGCCTATTTTTCCAGAATTTACTTCTCTTCTTGTGCGGCTATGAGTACTTGCTGGGAGCATGCTGTATTCAGCTGTCAGCCAGCCTTGTTCTTTATCTCGCAAAAATGGAGGTATACTTTCTTCTATACTGACATTGCACAAGACTTTTGTTTTGCCTGTTTCTATTAAAACGCTGCCATATGGGTATTCCACAAAATCATATGTGATCTTAGTATCTCTTTTCACAAACATATTTCTCCATTTAAATTAATTGCAACAAACATATTTATTGCCTTCTATTTTTTTCACCATATCTTTTAATTCAAGCATAAATATTGTATTTGATAGCTTGCCAAAGTCATAGTTGCTAATGATTATCAAGTCATCAGCATGTATATGAGGCGGATTATCTTTTATTATATTGTAGATAAACTCTTCTTCTGGTCCCAAATCAATTTTAATAGTACTTTTTCTGAGCTCTATACTCTCTTCATAATAGTCATTTATCGAGTGAATCGAGCTTATACAATTTGCACCTTTTTGGATAAGATTATTGGGTCCTTCGGCAGAATCAACTGTTATGTTTCCTGGCAAGGCAAATACTTCTTTTCCTTGTTCCATTGCAAAGTTTGCAGTAAGCATAGCACCGCTTTTGGCTTTACCCTCCATAACTGCAACGAATTTTGATAAACCACTTACTATTCTATTTCTTTGTATAAAATTCCATTTGCTCATTTTTGAGTATGGCGGGTATTCGGTCAAAAGGAGTCCATATTTGATAATTTTCTTTGCAAGCTCTCTGTTTTGAGGAGGATATATCAAATCAAAGCCATGGGCTAAGACGGCTATTGTCTTCCCTTTTGCCTCTAATGCTGCTTTGTGAGCCTCTGAATCAATTCCGCTTGCAAGTCCACTAACTATGACAAAGTCAGCATAGCATAGTTGCTGGCAAATTTTTTGGGTTACAATGCGGCCATATGCACTTGGTTTACGAGTGCCTACAACACCGCCTTTTTTTACTTCGGACAAAATATCAATATTGCCCATTCCAAATAAAAACAATGGTGGATGGAATATGTTTCTCAATTCTTCAGGGTACTCATCGTCTAAAATAGTGATAAAATGCAAATTATGGCTATCAATCATACTTTCAATTTTTTCCCAATTTTGTATACTGTATTCTCTTTGCAATAGATCAACTTGTTGTTGAGTTAAAAAATTCACTAAGTTCCATTTTTCGTGTTTTTTCCCTAAATATTCTGTTGGATCACCTAAAGTATCTAATAGCTGCATGACTTGCAGGGGTTTGATTATTTTAGTTTCTTGTAAAGATATCCAAGCTTTAATCTTCTTTAGTCGCATTTTTTATCATTTCATATAATTTGTTTTTAAGCTCATTTGTGTTTAAATTAGTTACACTCGATATACCAATAACTTCTTCATTTGTTTTTTGTTTAAAAGCAGCTCTCACTTCAGCAAGCTTTTGATATCGATCGTCTTCAGATAATGTATCGAGCTTACTGAGCACTATCAAGCTTTGTTTTTTATCAAGATTTGTATCATAAAGGTAAAGCTCTTTTCGTAATATAAAGTAATCATGGAGGGGGTCAACACTGTTTATATCGATTAAAAATAATAATGTTTTAGTCCTTTGGATATGTCTTAAAAATTGAATGCCTTTTCCTTTTCCATCATGAGCACCCTCTATCAAACCAGGTATATCAGCCATTACAAAAGTTCTAAATTCATCAACATAAACAACGCCGAGCATGGGTTCAAGAGTCGTAAACTCATAGTCTGCAATCTTTGGTCGTGCGGCAGAAATTGCACTGAGTAATGTTGATTTGCCAGCATTTGGAAATCCAACTAAGCCAACATCAGCCATAAGTTTTAATGTAAGCTCAAGTTCAAATTCTTGCCCTCTTTTACCATCAGTAGCTTGACGTGGTGCTTGATTTGTGCTTGTTGCAAAGCGAGCATTACCTTTTCCTCCACTACCACCTTTTGCTATAATCAATTCCTCTTCATGATATGTTATCTCACCGAAAAGCTTTTTATTACCATTATCTTGAATTATTGCTATTTCGGTACCCAAAGGGACTCTTATGTATTGGTTTTTACCAAATGCACCAAATTTATTCTTTCCGCTTCCATTTATACCTTTTTCTGCCTGATAAAGCTTATTGTAGCGAAACTGGATAAGGGTATTTGTGTTTTCATCTCCTACAAAAACAATGTCTCCACCTTTACCACCATCGCCACCATCAGGACCGCCTTTGGAGACAAACTTTTCTCGCCTAAAACTGACACAACCATCGCCACCATTTCCTGCTTCTACTCTTATTTTTGCATAATCAATAAACATTGTTTTCCCTCATATATAACTTTATTAGCTTATGTACAACACTATGAACATTCTTATTTACCCTCTCATTTGTCAAGATAAATCTACAATTTTGTTAAAAGCATTTAATTAAAATACTTAGTATGTTTTTTGGTATACTAATAAACAGATCAGTCAAATATGATAGGGTATAAGCACACACAATATTTTATTATATCACAAAAAAGTTCTCTTTTCTTTTGACTATATTTTTAGAAAAAAAAATATGAGATGATAACTGGAAGGAATAGTGTTTTAATCGTGATGATAGTATTGAGTAATGTTGTTAAATATGGTTTTATAAAAGATATTTTTAATGATTTTGTTTTTTATAATTATTTTATTCAATTTGGCAGACAGTATTTATTTTGTTAAAAAGTAATAAAGATAAGTTGTTTTAATGGTAATATTGGATTTGGCATACCTTTTAATATCATTTGTAAAAAAAAGATTGACAGAAAAAGCCTATTAGAATAATATAATCTATGAATTGTGTTTATAAAAGAATAAAGAGGTGAGTTTGATATCAATAATAAGTAGAATTAAAAATATGTTTACCAGGACTGAACGAAAAGTATTCTTTTGGTATTGTATTTTGGCAATCTTTGGTCTTTTATTAGCTCAAACACATATGGTTTTTGCAGATATGGCAATTTCTCATGAGGTTAGTCTCTTAAAAGAAGAAATAAAAAATGATATAATTCTAAGATTTGATTTGAATATGGCTACACATGAAGAGCTTAAAACTATAAAAGGGATAGGAGATAAAAAGGCAGCAGACATTATTGAATATAGAAATAAAAATAAATATATGCAATTAGAAGACTTATTGAATGTAAAGGGCATAGGAGTGAAGACTTTGCAAAATATCAGTCCCTTTTTATACATTAACAAAGATGATGAAAAAGTAGTTGTCGACTCAACAAATTCAAAAATATTAAAAGTTAAGAAATTAGATGAAGGTGATAAGAAAATTAATATACTGACGGCAAGTGTCGAAGAGTTAATGATGATAAAGGGTATTGGCAAAGTCAAAGCAAAACAAATAGTTGACTATCGGTCTGATAATAAAATTGATTCTTTTGAAGATCTTTTGAATATCAAAGGAATTGGTCCAAAATTGCTTGAAATAATTATACAACATTCTGTTATTGATGATAGTGATCAGATAATTGCTGCGGATACTAATTAAAGATTTGGAACCAAGCAGGCACATATATGAGTACATACTTTCAGGGAGATTAAATGAATAAAGTAAAGAACAAGATAGCACCAACATTAACTTTGGCACAATTATATGAAACCCAAAAACAATATTTTGATGCATATCTTAGCTATAAATTTATTTATGATAGCAATGCTGATGATATGATTTTAGAAAAAATGGAGAAAAGTAAAAGCAGGATATTTGAAGATCCAGCTCTTCAATATAATGAGATTATTAATACTCTTTTTACAGTAGAGGATAAAACTTTGTTTAGAGTTTTACCAGAAAAGCTTTATGATAATTATTTGAAGTCTTTTGAAGATAAAGTCGAAGAACAGGTGTTTGTTGCTGAAGAATTTGAAGAAGATGAAAATGACATGAGCGAAGCTGAAACATTAGAGCTTGTTTATGAACCAAACAATATTACAGAAGTTATTGAAGAAGCTTCCAAAACGAATGATAATTCTGATATTTTTGATATAAAAGAAATTACAAAAGTAGAGAAAAGTTTGACTACAATAGCAGACTTTTGCAAGTTTTTAACAGAACACTTTGGCGATAAAAAAAAAATATCAGACATAAACTTAGCTGAACTGTTTTTTATAATAGATAGAGTAAAGAGCAAATAAGAATGTTAGAAAAGAATAATAGTACAAATAATCTTTGTTGTAAGTGCGTTAAAGAGTGCAAACAACCTTATAATGTAGTTTTAGTTGTTTGCCCAAAATTTAAGAAAAAACCACAACAACTTGAATTTAAATTTAAATATAAAAAAGTTTAGTGAAAGGACTATCATGATTGAATTTTATCAAATTAAACTTGAATGCTTAGATTATCTACCCTCAATGCCTACTGTTTTGAATAAACTACTTGAGGTGCTTAATGATAGCTCAGTTTCAAATAAAGAAATAGCAAAAATAGTATCTTTAGACTCCTCAATTTCAGCAAAAATACTTTCAATAGCAAATAGTGCAATATTTGGAGGTATAGCACCAATTAGAGATATAAATTTGGCAGTAACCAGACTTGGCAGATTAGATGTAAAGTCTATTGCTATGACACTTTTTATATCAACAATGCTCAAAAAATTTAAACTTGAAAATATTGATATTGAGTATTTTTGGAAGCATAATCTTGCTGTTTCATTTTTAGCAAGACGGCTTTCTCAGTACTTGAAAACAGAAAAAGCATTCACCGAAGAAGATCGTGCAGTTATTTATTTAGCTGGTTTGTTTCACGATATTGGTTATGTTTTATTTGATCAAATAAATCCTGACATAATGCAACTTGTAAAAAATAAGGCTATAGAGCAGTGTGAGCCATTTATTGAGCTTGAAAAAATCATTATCCATACAACACACGCTCACGAAGGTGCTGAGTTGCTCAAGTTTTGGAACTTACCACATGAAATTGTTGAAACCGTACGCTATCATCATGAACCATATGCAGCAAAAGATGAATCAATTAAAGCTTTAGCCAAAATAATAAACATGGCAGACTATTTTGCCCATGAATTTAGAATTAAGACATTTCAAGATATTAGGTATGAAGTTAATTTCCAGAGCCTATGGGACGAATTTGAGTTTGCTTCTTATAATGAAGATGAATTTATTGTTTTTAAAAATGAATTAGCCAGCCAAACTAATTTATTTATATCTTTTTCTGAGCTTGCATTAAACCTTTGATATGAGAATAATTGCAGGACAATATAAAGGGAGAGAAGTTGTAAGCACAAAAGGGCATACTACACGCCCAACAACAAGTTATAATCGAGAGTTAATATTTTCAACTTTGTTCGATGTGACTGGCTTAAGTGTCTTAGATTTGTTTTCTGGAAGCGGAGCTTTAGCATTTGAAGCTCTTTCTCGCGGAGCTAATGACGCATGTTTAGTTGATATGAGTGATAAAGCATTAAGCTCTATTTTATTGAACGCTGAAAGGTTTGGATGTAAAGAACAAATTATTGTACAAAAGATGAAGGTTGAACATTTTTTAAGAAAAACTGAGAGACGCTTTGATTTGATATTAGCAGATCCTCCTTACATGAAAAACTGTGTGAACACGATAATTAGATCTATTATTGAAAGAAATATTCTAACAGAAGATGGTACATTAGTAATAGAACACAGTAGCTTAGAACCGATAAGTGAAGAATTTATACCATATATGGTTAAACAAAAGAAGAATAAAAAGAATTGTATTAGCTTTTTTGAAAATATATCAAACAATTAAAGGAGATACAAATAGTGAAAATATATAACACTATGACTCGTAAAAAAGATGATTTTATACCTATTACAGAGGGTGAAATAAACATGTATGCTTGTGGTCCAACAGTGTACAATTACTTTCATATCGGTAATGCTCGACCATTTTTATTTTTTGATGTGGTACGACGTTACTTCAAATATTTGGGATACAAAGTTTCTTATGTACAAAATATTACCGATATAGATGATAAGATTATTGAGCAAGCTATAAAAGAGAAGACTAATTTTAATGAAATAGCAGAAAGATACACAAAAGCATTTTTTGATGACTTAAAATTACTAAACATCAATTATGCAGATTTTAATCCCAAAGCAACTGAGTATATCAGCGAAATGATAGATTTGATCAACACTTTGGTCGTCAAGGGCAATGCTTATGAATCAAATGGAGATGTGTATTTTTCAGTAGAATCAATCCCTAATTATGGCAAATTATCAGGTAAAAATTTAAATGAATTACAAGCTGGTGCACGTATTGAAGCTAATACTCAGAAGAAAAATCCAGCCGACTTTACGCTTTGGAAAAAAGCAAAAGATGGAGAGCCAAGTTGGGATAGCCCTTGGGGTGCAGGTAGACCTGGATGGCATACTGAATGTGTGGTTATGTCAAGAAAAATACTCGGTCAAACCTTTGATATACATGGTGGTGGAGTAGATTTAATATTTCCACATCATGAAAATGAATTAGCACAAGCTTATGCATTAGATGGTGAGCCTCTTGCGAATTATTGGATGCATAATGGATTTTTAAATGTCGATGGCAATAAAATGTCTAAAAGTTTGAATAATTTCTTTACAACCAGAGATATTATGAAGGACTACGATCCAGAAGTTATAAGATTCTTCTTTCTATCAAAACATTATCGGAGCCCTATTGATTTTAATGAAGAAATAATAATTGAATCAAAAAAGGCTTTAGCAAATTTCTATTCGGCTTTTTCTTCTATAGACATAATTAACATTTTAGATCAAGATATTGATATATATGAGTTTAATGAAGCTGTGCAAGCATTTAAAGAGGCAATGAATGATGATTTTAACACTGCAAAAGCATTAGCTGTTATGTTTGATTTGGTTAAAGAAATAAAATCAAAGCAAAACTCATTGAAAAAACAACAAGCAGCAGCTCTGACTTTATATGAATTGGGTCAAGTATTGGGCTTTTTTGTTGATTTAGAGGATAGACTTACAAACTCAGTGGACCAACATGCTGAAAAATTGATAGAGTTAATGATAAATTATAGATTAGAGGCAAAACAAGAGAAAAATTATGCTTTTTCAGATAGAATTAGGCACGACTTGTCTGAAATAGGAATAGAATTGCAAGATACACCACAAGGTACGATTTGGAAGATAAAAGAGTAACAAATAAGGTGTTATAATGCACTTCATAATTATTGCAATTATTGCTGGCATGATTGTTGGGTCTTTGTGGAAAAAACAAGCTGTATTTCATGATATTGCCAATGTTTTATCCACAATATCTGTTTATTTTCTATTATTCTTTTTAGGATTGTCAACAGCATTTAAACAAGAGCTATTTACGAGTTTCAAAGAATTAGGTGCAATATCAATTATTCTAAGCTTTGCTGGTATGTTGGGTAGTGCTTTGGCATTGATTCCAGTTAATATCTACCTTAATAAAAATAAGAAGATTCTTTGGTCTCATTTAGAACTCATATACAACGAAAAACCCCATAAGTCAGCAAATGTTTCCGATAGCATATTAAACAATAAATCTCAAGATAATATGCCAAAACAAGAGAATAAGCATAAGATGTTTTATCCATTAACAGCTTTTTTGCTTGGCTTTTTAGTCACATTATTTTTCCTCAAAACGGAATATATTTGGATTGACAAGGCATCTGATATTTCTCTATATTCGTTAATATTTTTTACAGGAATAGGCATTGGAAAGATAAATATATTTCTGCTTATCAAAAAATACCATATATTTGCACTGTTAATACCTTTTATTGCTCTAATAGGCTCTATGCTAATGGGAGCATTAATAGGTGCTCTTGCAAAAACAATTGATGTTAAGCAAGCGATAGCTGTAAGTTCTGGAATGGGCTATTATAGTATATCAGCTCTTATTTGTGGGCAAAATTTTGGTGAGTTTATAGGAATTATAGCACTATTTGCCAATTTGTTAAGAGAGTTTGTTACTATGATGTTTGCACCAATACTTGTCAAACTCTTGGGAAAGCTTTCTCCCATCGGAACGGGGGGTGCAACAGCTATGGATACAACATTGCCCTTTATAAAACAAAGTTCGGGCAGTGAATTTGCTATAATTGGCTTAATTAGCGGGGTTGTTTTGACTATTATTGTGCCAATAGTGATAACATTTGTAAGTAATTAGTCGAGTTAATACGGCTTTATGCGGGTCATTTGTCGCATAGTATCAAAGTCAAAGTATTTCCAAATAGAGGCACCTGGAGTATAACAAGTATTCCAACATCCCTCACATTCTTTAATCTCTAAAAGCCTTTCTTTCCATAAATTGCTATTGAAAATCTCATGTGGAGTTTGTTTCGCAAGGTTACCTATAGGTTCACCAATGCATACTTTAACATCGCCGTTTGGGTGAATAAAAAACTTGCTTCCCAATGTCGGTGAATTAATATAAGGGCATATTTTTTTAAAATTGTTGTTGAGATATGCACCATAGCCCTTATAGAGCCAGAGTGGAGTTTTTAGATAAGGTGAGCTCATTATTCTGTTTACAGCATTTCTAAGTGAGTCATCTTCTGTGACTTTCATTCCTTCATTCTCACGATGTGCTTTTGATGTAAAACGATATATATCAATATTAAAACTCCAACCAATTGATTCTATATAGTCAATTATGTCAGGAATTTGATGGAGGTTTTTCTGGGAAATAACAATGTTAACTGAAGTTTTGAGTGGTTTTGCACGCTTCTTATTCTCAGATACAATTTTTTGCATGTTTTTCATTACAGTGTCTGATACATTTTTAGCTTGACGTATTTCATCTACAGTATCACCAAAGCCATCAAAAGAGCATGAAATCGATAAATTGTGTCTAAATACTGTTTCTATTGTCTTATCGACTAAATCATCAGGTCCGTATAAACTTGATAATAAATGAACTCTTTTAAATTGTTTTGTTTTAGCATATCGCACTAATTCATCAAGCTGAGGATGAAGCATTGGTTCTCCTCCAGATAAGGTAATTCCTTGAGCTCCTGTGGCATCTAAACGATCAATAACAAGCCTGAAAACATTTTCCTCCATAAATGGTACTTCTGATTTCATAAAAGGTATATTACATTGCAAGCATCTTTGTGTGCAATTGTAAGTTAGCAGAATATTGTTCATTATAAAGCTTGGAGTGCGAGTTATGAGGTTTTTTACTATTTGAATGTTTCTTTTCTTTATCATATGCGTTCCTAAATTAGATTATAATGCTAAATTAGAAATAATAGCTTTTGCGTCAAGTAAAAAAGTTATTTGAATAGTTTTAGTAAACTATTGGTAAAGATTTGCTGCATTTTGAAACATATATATCGAATGAATCTAAGTTGGCAAATTATAATCTTAGCTTGGAGCATCCAATACATTATTAATGTGAAAACAAAAAATATAAAGCAGTAAAAATAAGTTGACAATGTTGCTTTGTTTTAATAATAGTTCAAAACGAAAGGGAAATATGAAAAAGGTACTTATTATTACATATTATTGGCCTCCTTGTGGGGGAGCTGGAGTGCAAAGATGGCTGAAGATAAGCAAACACTTATCTCAATTTGGCTGGTTGCCGACTATCATAACAACAGAAAATGGCGATTACCCATTTTATGATAGTAGCCTTTTGCGTGAAGTACCAAAAGAAATGAATGTGGTTAGAACAAAGACACCGAGCTTCAAAAACATTTTATCCATTTTCGGTTATAAAGAAAAACAATTGCCCTATGGAAGTCTTGAAACAAAAACAAATGATGCTTTTTCAAAACGTTTGATATATTATATTAGAGCTCAGTTTGTAGCACCTGATGCCCGTGTTATATGGAATAGATATGGATTACGTGAGGCTGAAAAACTTATAAAAGAAAATGATTTTCAAGCTGTAATTACCACTGGTCCTCCTCATTCAAGCCATTTAATAGGGTTAAATCTTAATAAAAAATACGGCATAACTTGGCTTGTAGATTTGAGAGACCCGTGGACGAATATCTATTATTATCAATCTGCCAAGCGTAATTTTGTAATCAAAGCAATTGATCGTTATTTTGAAAACAAAGTAATTACAAAAGCAGATGCAGTAATTACTGTCTCTGAACATATAGCTAAGTCTCTGAAAAGAAGAGATATAAAGGTGATACATAATGCATTCGATTCTATTGATTATTTGCCATACAATTATAAAGCAAGTAATATATTTCGTATAAAATTTGTTGGCAATCTGAATGCTTCAAGAAAAGATGAAATTATTAGGTTTATAATGAAACTTGATAAATTATGTGTTATAGACAATCTTAATATCGAGTTTTCTGTAATAGGTGAGCAAGAAGACTTTGCCAAAGATTTGTTTACAGAAAGAATTGTTATTCGAAATACTGGATTTTTAAGCCATAAAAATGTAATTGAGGAGTGTGTTAATAGTGAATTATTGCTGCTTCTTATTAATAGGGCAGAGGTGAATAAGGGAATTTTAACTTTTAAACTGTTTGAATATTTAGGCTCACAAACTAAAATACTTGGTTTAGGACCAACAGATGGAGATGCAGCAAAGATTCTTAGAGAATCTAATACAGGGATCATGTATGATTATCATGATTTAGATGGATATACAAAATATATAAAAGGTGTTTATGAGTCTTGGACAGGTAATAAGTTAGAAAGAAATATACAAGATTTAAACAAATATTCAGTCTCTTTTACAACAGAAATGATTGTAAAGGTACTGCAAAGTTTAAGCTTATCTTAAAATGAGATTAAAAGAGGAATAAAATGCTAAAAGGGAAACATGTTTTATTAGGTGTAAGTGGTGGTATTGCTGTTTATAAATCGCTTGAATTAATCAGTTTATTAAGGAAAGAAGGAGCAATAGTAAAAACCATCATGACTAAAAGTGCTATGGAGTTTATAAGCCCGATGACTTTTAAGTCGATAAGTGGCGAGACTGTCTCTTATTCTATGTTTGATGAAAACAAACCAATTGAACACATATCTTTAGCTGATTGGGCAGATATCTTTATAATTGCACCAGCAACTGCTAATATCATCGGTAAAATCGCAAGTGGTGTTGCTGATGATTTATTATCAACAAGTATTTTGGCAGGAAAAGCAACAAAGATAATTGTGCCAACAATGAATGTTTTTATGTATGAAAATAAAGCTGTACAGCGGAATTTGCATATATTAAAAGATTTAGGGTATATTGTTTTAGAGCCAGATACTGGGCATTTAGCATGTGGGTATAGTGGCAAAGGCAGATTCCCAGACCCAAAAGATATTCTTGATGCTATTAATGTTTATTCTTTTTTTTATGTTGGAGATACACCAAGCAAAACTTTTCATGGTAAAAGAATATTGGTAACTGCGGGAGCAAGTGTAGAAAAGATCGATCCTATGCGATTTATCTCTAATAGATCTTCTGGTAAGATGGGTATATCATTAGCTAAAGTTGCCTATTTGATGGGTGCAAAAGTCACATTAATTTATAGTAAAGTCAGTGAAAAAATACCTTATTATATTGATGCACATAGTGCTGAAACAGCCGTAGAAATGTATAATTCTGTAATGGATTTGGAAAGTGAACATGATATTATCATTATGTGTGCTGCTGTTGCTGACTATACTATAGAAAAACCATTCACCGAAAAATTAAAAAAAGGTGATGATTTAACTCTAAATCTGGTACGAACAAAAGACATATTGTATGAGTTAGGGCACAAGAAAACAGATGAGCAGGTATTAGTGGGCTTTGCAGCCGAATCTGAGAATATTATTGCAAATGCAAAAGCCAAATTAATTAAAAAGAATTGCTCATATATCGTTGCTAATTCCTTATATACAAGTGGAAAGGAAGATACTGAGCTAACTCTTATTTCAAAAAATAATGAGAAACAAATAAAGGGTACCAAATTAGCCTCTGCCTGCCAACTATTAAGTGAGATAATTGTATGAAAAAGATTCTAATAATCGGAGCAAACAGTAATATAGGAGCATTTTTAGCAAAACAGTTTTATAATGATCATGAATTAATATTGCATTATCATCGTAACCAGGAGAGAATAAAAAGCCTTATTGAAGGAAATGGCGTAAAAACCATACAGTTTGATATTTGTAACTATACTGATATTAAAGATAGTTTTACAAAGCTATTTTCTGAAAAAAAAGACATTCCTGATGCAGTAATTTTTTGCTCAACTGAGCGTAGTAAAGACTTTCAAAAGCTTGCAGAATCTGATAGTAAGCTTATAGATTCGATTATAAACACTAATTTCAATGGTCTGTGTTACTCTTTAAATATATTGATTCCCTTTTTAAGAAAAAAGAACGGGGCAAGAATTGTTTTGTTTGGTTCTAATGTTAGCAGAATTGGCTTGAAAAACGGTTCCGTATATGCTGCAACTAAGGCTGCTGTTAGTAGTATAGCTCGCTCTATCGCTATAGAAGAAGCAGAGAATAATATTTTTATAAATGTTGTTTCACCGGGACCCGTGCAGATCGACAACAGTCAATTTTCGCCCGAATATCGTAAGTTTCGTGAAGAATATTACATGCAACAAAGCGAAAAAATCCCTTTGGGAAGAGTTGCCAACTTTGAGGATATTTATCATACAATTGATTTTCTCCTATTTAAAAATAGCTATATCACTGGCGAAGAGATTTTTATTACAGGAGGATCTTTATGAAAACTAAAGTATTAATTATTGCTATGTTAGTTTTATCTCCAATTTTGCAAGCATTTCAAAATGACGAAAAATTGTCATTTGATATAAAATATGGGTTCATAACAGCTGGGCATGCAAGTTTAGAATTACACGAAACAACTTATAATGGCAGGCCTGTGTGGGAAATTAGTTCAAATGCAAGTACTAATAGTTTTTTTGATAATTTTTATAAAGTTCGTGACAAAATTAATTCAATATGGGATAAAGAAAGGCATGTATCTTATGTATTTAGCAAGAATCTACATGAAGGGAAATATAAACAAAAAAGAACACATACATACTATCCCAACGCTGGATATACGATATATGCAAAATATAGTTTTAAAGAAAAAAAGTTTTATGAGGAAAAGTTCACTATACCAAAAAATACACAAGATATTTTTTCAGCATTTTATTATACTCGACAACATGACTTGAATGTAGGAGATACTTTGCAAATTAGCGTTACAACTGATGGGAAAAGTTATAATGCTTTAGTATGTGTTTTACAAAGAGAAAAGATTAAAACGATTTTTGGTGAAATTGATTGTTTGAAAATTCAGCCAGATTTAATTGGAGAGTCAATATTCAAGCAATCAGGCAATATATATATTTGGCTGACAGATGATGATGAGAAAATACCTGTTTTATTAGAAAGTAAAGTGATATTTGGTAGTTTTAAAGCCGTTCTTGTTAAAGCTGAAAACGTAAAATTACAAACAAAATGATAGATTTATTATACAAAAAAAGCTATTTTTACAATTTACCACAAGAATTGATTGCTCAATATCCAACAGCTAATCGTTCGTGTTCCAGGTTGTTAAAAATAAATAAAAACTCAAATTCTATCGAGCATTTAGTTTTTTCTGATATAGTTGATTTTTTTAAAAAAGGTGATGTGTTGGTTTTGAATTCGAGTAGAGTAATACCCGCAAGGTTATTTGGTTACAAACTATCAGGTGCTATGATAGAGGTATTTTTACTAAATCCAATCAATTCAAATGAGTGGACTTGTCTGGTTAAACCTGGTAGAAAAGTTAAACTTGATACTATAATAAAGTTTTCAGAAGAATTATCCGCCAAAGTAGTTCGTTATGCGGAAGAAGGTGCACGCGTGATCAGATTTTCTTTAAATGGATTTGAGAATAATGAAGTTAACCAAAGAGTTTTAATGGACGAATTCAAAAAGATAGGGAAGATACCTTTGCCTCCATATATAAATCGAAATGCATCTGAAACAGACTCTGAAACATATCAAACTGTTTATGCCAATGTAGATGGTTCTGTAGCTGCCCCCACAGCAGGGTTGCATTTTACATTGGATATGTTAGAGAGATTAAAAGACAAGGGAGTAATTATTGTAAAATTATTATTGCATGTGGGTTTAGGAACTTTTAGACCAGTGCATGAGGACAATATTTTATTGCACAAGATGCATAGTGAATTTGCAACAATTAGTAATGATGTAGCTGATATAATAAACCATGCAAAGGATGAGCAAAGGCGAGTAATTGCAGTTGGGACAACTACCGTCAGGACACTTGAAAGCTTTGCTGAAAATAAAAGAGTAAGCTATGGTTCAAAATGGACAGATATATTTATTTATCCTGGCAAAGAAATACAAATAGCAGATGCTCTTATTACAAATTTTCATATGCCAGAATCAACCCTAATGATGCTTGTATCGGCTTTCGCTGGCTATGATTTAATCATGCAGGCTTACAAAGAAGCTGTTGATAATAAATATCGATTTTTTAGCTATGGTGATGCATGTCTAATCTACTAATAAAGAATATTCCGTTTGTTCATTCTATCTATTCATACTCAGAAGTTGGTTCAACTATGGATATGGCTGAAGAAATAATAAAAGAAAAAGATTTAAAAAATAACTTCCTTGTTGTGGCAGAGACACAAACGAAAGGGAGAGGAAGAAAAGGTAACGTGTGGACTTCTAACTATGGAGGTTTATGGTTTACACTCGCATTATATAATTATTCATTAGCTTCGAGCCTTATGCTTTATACAGGTTTAATGATGTTGCGTACTTTAAAATCCTTGTTTTTATTAGATGATTTATCTATAAAATGGCCAAATGATATATTAATTGGGACAAGCAAATGCTGCGGGATTATCGCAAACTACAATGCTTTATTAAAATATCACTCAATAGGCATTGGGTTAAATACGAATAATAAGATTTCTGAGATCAACAATAATTACAAAGCAATTTCATTGTCTGAAATGATTGGTATGACTGTCTCTAGTCAGCTCATTTTAGAGCAGTTTTTAGAGCGATTTTTTGGCAATATAGATATGTATCAAAAAGATAATTTAGAGCCTTTTTTAAATGAATTTAACGCTAATCATATCCTTGATAACAAATATGTCGAGGTTATAAATAACAATAATAAATACATGGGTAAATGTCGAGGTATAAATAGCGATGGAGGCTTACTTATTGAGAACAATAAGCTTTTAACCTTGTATTCTGGCACAATAACTCTATTTTCTTAAAGATCTATATATTTTCTCTTTTAATATGTTAAAGTCAATTGGCTTTTCTATTACGTCATTATAACCATGTTTTTTAAAGTTAAGAAGAGTCAATTCTGTCTTTAGCCCAGTAGATAAGAATACAACAAGATCAGGGTATTGTTTCCTTAAAAGTTTTATTGTTTCTTTTGCTCCCATACCGTTTGAAACAACTAAGTCAAGAATAACAACATCGAAACTACTGTCTTCTTTTAAAATTTGCATTACACCTTCGCCGTTTTCGGTGGTTGTAGTTTGAAACCCAAGTCGATTGAGATACTCTTTTGCTACGTCTAAAACAAGCTGTTCATCATCCATGATCAATACTTTAATATCTTTATTTAGCTCAAGCTCATAATCAGTTGCTTTTGATTTAGACGTGCTGCAAGGTAGGATTATTTCAGCACATGTTCCTTTTTTTAATTCAGAGTTAAGGCTAAGGTAAGCATTTTGTCTAACAAGTTTATGGAAAGCCTGGGTCAGTCCCAGCCCATTTTTATTATTTAATGAAAAATATGGTTCAAAAACAATTTCTAAGTATTCTTTTTCAATGCCTTTTCCAGTATCGCATATTTTTATGACTATATAATCTCCAACAGCTAAGTTGTAAAAGTTATCCTTCTCAATTTTTGTTTTATATGCAGTAATATTTATTTCACCGCCATCAGGCATACTATCTATTGAGTTTTGAATTATCTTGCCTATAGCACTAATTGTATTATTTTTGCATATATATACTTTGGGCATGTCCTTTGCAATATGAATATTTAATGAGATATTGTTTGAACCTTCAATAGAAATTGTTTCGAGCAGTTCCTCAACTTTATAGTATTGAGCTTGTTCATTCATTTGCAGATCCAGCGGGAACAATTTATATGCCAGTTCTTTTGCTTTAACAGAAGCTTCTTCAGCTTTATTAATCCTATCGAGCATATATTGAGGCACTCCATGACTAAGCTTAAGCAATGAAATATGTCCCATTATTGCTGTAAGTATATTATTAAAATCGTTAGCAATTTTTAAGCTTGATTTTTGTAGTACATCGAGGTTTTTGAGTTTAAGTAACTCTTTGTGCATCTTAATTATTTTGGAATGATCCTTTATTACAATTATTACTATTGTTTTATTTGATTCATCAATATATTTATTAAAGTATACAGACATGTGTTCCAATTTGATTTCATCACCAATTAAAAACTCGATGCCACAATCATGAATTGCAACCGTTTTGTCAAAACTATTATCTGTCATTAAGTTTTTTAGTTCTTCGTTCTTTTTTCTAATATAAAGAATGTCAAAGATCTTCAAGCCAGTTAAGCTCTTTTCTTTTGACATACTTTTTTCATAGAAACTATTATTATAATACTTAATTTCTCCATACTGATTGACATAGACTATCATATCTTCAATATGATTAAGTATAAACTCCAGATTTTGCTTATTACTGTATAAATTACCGTCAGAAACATCGTTACAAATCTGGTCTGTCTTATTTAAAAAGAAAAGATTGACGCTTTTTTGTTGTTGAATAGTAATATTTATTTTCATAATATTTACTTGTTGTGGCATATTATCAGAGAATGAAACATTTGTGTTTGCCCATAAAAAGTCTTCGTATTGAAAAGCACCTGAAAAACTTTTGTCAAAAAAGCTTTTTGTATCCTTTTTTAAAACTTCGGTTGACTGAATTTTAAAAGTGTGGCATAGAGCTGTGTTTATAGCTATTACCATATTCATGTCGTCTGTAATAAATGCGGGATATGGTAGCTTATCAATAATGCTTATTATCTTTGTAACCTCATATTCAGCTTGTATTTCTTTTGATATTGACATTATAAAAAATGCGTTATTAGTATGTTCAAGTTTTATTACTTCAATATTCACAAGAGCATTTTGTGTATTGGTAAGATTTAATTCAGTCTGCTTGGTAAATCTGTTATTAGTCATTGTGAAATGTTCATTAATTTCTTTTATAATATCATGATTGAACAGCTCATAAAGGTTTTTTAGTGTTGAATGGTTTTCATATATTTTGTTGAAATCCAGTAAAGCTTTATTAGCTTTAACGATCTCACCTTTTTCATTATAAATTAAATATGGGTTTGGTAGATTTTGCAATATATCAACAAGATACTGATTTTCTTGTTGATATGTTTTAAGTAATTTTGCACTTGAAAGGTTTTCTAAAATAAACATGTCATAATAGGCTTTATTTTTCATATCTCTAAATATAATAGCAAAATGATTATCTATTAAGCTTTTGTTTTTAAATTTTATGTTCTTATATATTACGTGATCAAAATTAATTAAACTATTATCTGTTTCAAGAAAGTCTTTGATATTCTGAGGTTCCTTATTACTTGTTGTAAAAGAGTTAAGCTCAGTAGTTGAGTTTGATTTTATAATTTTAAAATTTTTATCATACTGAATGTATGTATATGGGTATTGTTTTTTTAAAGCAAGTGGCAATGTTTGGAATAATTTATGCAGTTTTTTTGATCTATAAAGTAAAATCAATAGAATAATAATAGCACATAAACTAATTGTCAGAATAATTAGAAATGATATATCGAGTTCTAATGAATGGTTCGAAAAAGAGTTGGCCTGTTTTGTCCCAGAGATATGATTTTCAAGGCTTTTATAATATAAAGAATTACTATCATTCTTCATCTTTATTAGATATGAGTCAATAATATGTAATATATCTTTATTTTTATTCTTTGGAGCTGCATAACGCAATTCTGAAGATTCAAATATTATATCTGATTTGATAATATTATAATATTTTTGATTTTGGGAGCCAAAAAGACGATTTACTATACCTGCATCTGCTAAGTTTTCTTCTACAAGTTTTAATGATTCAGAGTATTCACTGACAGGTATGAAATTGCAGTTAATATCAAACATAGTCAGCAATTTAACAAATTCTTCGTAGTATAAATCACCCTTTACACCTGCAATATTCATTCTGTTTAGGTCTAAGATACTTTTAATGTCATGATTATTTACATATACAACACCCCAATTTAAAAAAACATTCTCATCATTGAATTCATATAGTTTAGCTCTGCTGGGAGTATATGCAATATCAACCAACAAATCAATTAAGCCTTTTTCTAATAAATCCAAAGAGTCATACCAAGAGCTATAAACATAGTCAATTGTCCAATCTTCTTCTTTTGCAACATACTCCAAAACATCAATAAACAATCCAACGGGCTGCTTTTTGCTGTCAATATAAACCAATGGTTTATTTTCGTATATACCAACTTTTATGGTTCTTGCATTTAGGCTTGATAACATAAGCACAAGTATAAAAATAATCAAAACTCTTTTCATTGGAACCCCCCTTTAATCATGATTATGCAACACAGATCTTATATAAAAAATAACATTAAAATATTGGTGAAAATAACCTTGCAAATGATTCAATAAATCTATGAAACACTTTTTTCTTTTTTATGTTTTCAATTTTTATTTGTATGCTATTTTCTAAATCGATGGAAAAGCTTTCCAAAAGTCTTTGAACTTCATTTTCTTCATAAACAAGTGCATTCATTTCGAAATTTTGACTAAAGCTTCTAATATCGAGATTAGCAGAGCCTACCGAGCAAAGCTCATTATCAACAATAATTACTTTAGCATGCATAAATCCTTTTGTGTATTCATATAGCTTAACATTAGCTTCCAAAAGCTCATAATAATAAGATTTTGTTCCAAAGTGTACGAATGTATGGTCAGACTTGTGAGGAAGAATAATTCTTACATCAACTCCTGATAAGCCAGCAATTTTTAATGCCATTAATATACTTTCATCCAAAAACATATAAGGAGTTTGGATATACAACTTTTGGCGTGCACTGCAAATCATCTCAAAATACGCTTGATGAATATTTTGCCAATCAGAATCAGGACCAGAGCTAATCACTTGCAAAGGGCATAAATGAGTTACATTGTGTTTGGGAAAAAACTGAGCTTTAAATTCATCTTGTTTCGACACAAACAGCCAATCCAGTAAAAACATTTGTTGAATAATAGCACATGCTTGACCTGTTACCCTATAATGAGTGTCTCTCCAATAGTCAAAATGTTTAGACAAACCCATATATTGATCTCCGATATTTACGCCACCAATATAAGCGTATTTACCATCAATAATAGCAATCTTTCGATGATCTCTATAGTTTAGTTTACTTGAGAGGAAAGGAAGAAAAGTTGCTGAGAATGGGTAGCATTCTCCTCCTGCATCTCTAATTTTATTCCAATATTTTCTTTTAGTACGCCAACAACCCACAGAATCATATATGATGCGTACTTGCACTCCTTCAGACAGTTTTTGCAATAATAATTCCTGTAATCTATAACCTGTCTTATCGTCCATTATTGTAAAATATTCTAAATGAATTGATGATTGTGCATCAACTATATCTTTAAAAAGGGAATCAATTTTCTCTTTTCCAGAATAAAAAACACTAATATTGTTATATAAACAAAGAACAGCCTTGCTGTTATTATAAAGTAAATTGATCAGTTTGTGTGCATTTTTACTTTTACTTTTTAGAACATTGTAATAGTCATTAGTTTGTAAGTTTTTATTAAAAATAATCGAGTCAATAGTTGCAAAGTCTTTTTTTGACTTCTTCTTATATAGTTTTTTCTTTCTGTAATTGATACCAAATACAATATAAAGGATAAATCCAATCACTGGCAGAAATATTAAGACTTGCACCCATGCTAATGTTTTTACAGGGTTGGAGTTTTCTTTTATAACTAACAGTATAATAGATATGATCATTAGAAGAAAGACCCATTTCATAGCTGATACTGAGATAACTTTAATTTGCTTTATTGTAACGCTATCGGTGAACTTGCTACTTATGAAAAAAAATGTGCTTACCAAGAGTAAAAAAACAAATATTAACAGTAAAATTCTTTTCATGTTAGTACGTTATTAGCATTTCTTGATTAATGGTTGATTCTTTGGTCGAAAACTTAATACTTAGTTTGTTTGGTACACAAATAATTGGCACTTTTTCTGACCAACCTTGTTTTACACATTGTTGGTTTTTGCAATCAGAATATAACATTCTAACTTTCTTATCGCGAATTTCAACTGTGTTATGATTATTTATTACGATAATTTGATCTTTATTGAGATCATATTCATTAAAGTCTTTATTATCCAGATGCACAATAATTGTGTTTGGCTTTTTAGATAAGCCAAGACAAAATAAAGAAGTTGTTGAAATTAAAATGACAACAATAATTAACGCTATATCTGCTTTTGATAAAGTATTCTTAATGTCTTTTATAATGCTATAGTTCATGTAATTCTCTTAAAACTTACAAAAGTGTCCATAGATCGGATGGTTGCAATTGCTACATATATTGTTTGATATACTTTTTGAATAATCAACGGAATTGTTTCTATCAATAAGTAGGGTATTACAATTTGGGCAATAAGTTTGATTATAATCAGATTTACCAATATTACCAATATACACATATTTTAATTGTGTTTTTGCAATATCATAAGCATTAACTAATGTTTTTATGGGTGTTGCAGGTATTTGCATTTTATAAGCAGGGTGATATCTATTGATATGTAAAGGGATATTTGGATTTATAGATTTAATAAATGACGCAATTTCCAATACTTCCTCATCGCTATCGTTTAAAGTAGGTATGAGTAAAAAGCTGATTTCTAAATGTGCATTATTTGCAATAATTTTTATGTTTCTTTTTACAATATCTAAATCAGCTGAGCAAATATTATGATAAAAATCATTTGAAATACTCTTAAAATCGACATTCCATGCATCCACATAGGGTATTATATCCAAGAGCGGTTTTTCATTAATAAAGCTATTTGAAACCAAAACTGTTTTTATTTGATATTGTTTAAATAAAGGAAGACAATCAAGTAAATATTCTGTCATCATTAGCGGTTCTGAGTAAGTAAATGCAATTGATTTTGCTTGACTTTTCAACACCATATCAAGTAATTTGTCAGGTGCTATATATAAGATAGGAACTTCGTATTGACTAATTTCATAGTTTTGACAGAATTGACAGCTAAGGTTGCATGAGTTGCATCCGATTGAATAGATTTTTGTATTTGGATAAAAATGAAAAAGAGGTTTTTTTTCAATAGGATCAATGTTTGTTGAGCAGATATTACCGTATGTTTCAGTATACAAAACACCATTTTCATTTATTCTTGTTCGGCAAATGCCTCTATGATTATTATCAATAACACACAAATTTGGACATAATTGGCACTGGATATTTAGATTTTCAAGCTTATGCCAATAAGATGCTTTAGTTTTTTTTATCATACTATTTCTTTCATACTAATTACTTCTTGCAAATTATTTATGTGTAGGTCAATACTATTTTTGTTAGCTTCAATAACGTTAAATGCATTATTACCAATCATTTTTCTTATTTCAATATTACTCATAAGTCTTGTTATTTCTTGGTGTAGGCTATTTTCATCTGCAATAATGATACCGTTGCTTTCATGTAGTTTTTCAACAATATCGCGGCAGGATTGATGGTATTGTCCGATAATCAGAGCATTTTTATATGCTGCAGCTTCAAGAGGATTATGACCCCCAAAATTTGAAAAGCTACCGCCTATAATCGCTATATCTGATAAGGCATATACTTGTGTTAAAATACCCATCTCATCAACAATTGTAATGAGTCTATCGTGAATATTCTCAGAAAATAAGCTGTATTCATGTCTTTTTAACAGCTTTTTAACCTCATTTATCCTATGGAGGTGTCGTGGCACTACTATAATCTTTAAACGAGGTATTTCATGTTTTAATTGTCTTGCTAAATCAATAATTATTTTTTCTTCGCCAGGCCTGGTGCTTCCAAAGGATATTATAATGTCATTGAATGAAAAGCCCCATGCTTTCCTTAATTCACTTTTATCATATTCTGGAAAATCACATGAGAATTTAAGGTTATTCGAGTTTAATACATTTTTACTTCCAAGACTCTTAAATCTTTGAGAATCTTTCTCGGACTGTGCATTTACAATCATAATTTTTTTAAAGATGTTTTTCCAAAAGAAACGTGTATAGTGGTATCGTGGGTAAGATTTATCTGATATTCTTCCATTTACAATAGCGACAGGTATTTTATTCTTATAAGCAATATTTATTAAATTGGGCCAAATCTCTGTTTCAACAAGTATAATAAGAGAAGGATCTATTACACGTACAAATCTTTTTATTATATGCGGCATATCAAAAGGGAATGGCAAAACAGTAAGCTTATTGTTTATTTTTTTTGCATTCTCCAAGCCAGTTTTTGTCATGCATGTCATTACAAAAGAGCGTCTTGGGTATAATCTAATCAGTTTTAAAAGAAGAGGTTTGACTGCATTAACTTCGCCAATAGATGATGCATGTATCCAAATTGTGTCGGTCAAGCTTAGTTCTTTTATTCTAAATCTTTGTTTAAAATTATTGTTTCTAAATAAAAAGTATAGAATAGGAAAGAAAACTATATACGCAATTCTCAAAAATAAATTATAAATAAACATATCTTATCTCATATATAGCTATTACAAATCGTCAAACGGGTCATCAAGCCCATCATCAAATTCTGAATCGTAATTAAAACTTACCATAGTAGTATTTCCACCATAATCGTTAAATTCAACCTCTTGTGTTTTCTTGAACTTATCTAATATCGAGCTTATCCTATCTACAGACTCATCAATTCTTTGCATATATTTATCTATATATGTATCAACATTATTGGGGTCAATTTTAAGTTTTAACATATCAAGATTGGCTTTAATTACCATTAAAGGTTGGTTTATTTCGTGATTTGCTGTGACTGCCATTGCCAGTGCTGTTGTTTCTCTTTCTAATTTTAAGATTTCATCTTGTGCATTTTTAAGTTGCAAATAAGATTCAGCAAGCTTTTCTTGTGTTTTGATTTGTTCATCAATATTATTAATAATGATAATTATTGATTCTGGGTTATTTTCTTTGTTATGAATAATCGAAGCAGAACAGTCAGACCAAAAATATTTTTCTTGATCAAATAGCCTAAGGAGCAATCTGAAATAGTTATTTTCTTTTTTAATTAGAGAGTCAAATTCAACAATGAATTTCTCTTTATCTTCATTATGCAGAAATTCATGAAAGTATTTTTCTTCCATAGGCACATCTTCTTGATTTATCATTTGTAACCAATTATTATTGTATGACAAAAACTTTGCCTGAAGATCAATCGTAATGATGCTTGAAATTGCATTGTCAAATATTGCTCTTAATTTTTCTTCTTGATTTCTTAGAGCTTCTTGTGTTTTTAAAAGTTTGTTTTGTGTTGAATCACCAATATTTGTAATCTTCAAACTCATTCTCAGGTTCTTATAATATGCTTTTAATAATCTTTCATAAGCTTTAAAAACCTTTTCTTGTGCATCTTTTTCTTGAGCAATATCCATGCACTCTTCATATAGCTCAAACTCACTTCGATAAAACTTTTTTAACTGAGTATCTCTGTCAGATTTATCTACTTGGTTTTCTGTTTTTTTACTATTCATTATGCCTCATATAATGATGACTCTGGAATCTCAATATACTCAAACTTAAAGCTCATATCTTCAAGTAGTTCTTCTCCTGCTTCTCGTATTTCATCATCATTTCTCTCGTAGAACCATTTTACTATTACGCTGCCTCCATCTTCTTGGTATTCATCAAGAATATCAAAAATATCCATAAAACATTTAGAAGAGCTTGAATTCAAGTAGTATAGTTGAATTTCCATTGTTAATGGTTTGTTAATTTCCTCTATATATTGTTCTAACCATTCATTTAAGGGCTCAAAAAAGTTGATTGCATCCTCTGGGTAAGAATTCCCTTTCATAATGCATAAGTTTGTTTCGGCATTATAGTTGACTTCCATAGTAAATTTACTTCCCTCAATATATAAGTTCTCCATTAAAACTCCTTTTCAAGTAAAATATAGAAGCTAATAAACGAAAGATCATTCTCAAGTCTTTTTTCTTTGAGTCCTATCGGCTTAGAAGCTTTTCTTGCAATATCAATTAATCCTACACCTGCTCCTTTATCGCCTTCTTTTCTTTTTTGTTTAAGTTTTTCTTTTCGATATGATTTTAATTCTGTGTCATCCATTTTGTTTAAGGTGTCTACTTTCTCTTTGAGGGATAGATAAACATTATTTTGAACGATGTTGCCCGAAATAAGAGTGTAATAGTCTTTAAATTCATTAACTAATACAATTCCTGCACCAATTTCTTTTCCTTCAGATATGAATCTTTCTTCTGAATAACGATGTATATTCTGTGCAAGTTCTACGAAGATTGAAAACATTTTCTTGGTTGTTTTTTGTCTTGGATCATTAGATAAATTATTTGCTAACATTTCAGCCAAAACAACCAAGATATCTTGTGTTAAAAGTCCTTTGAACATTAAAATTGTCTTTTCAAGCCCCCCACTCGAATATAGGGAAAACAGATCAGAATCAGACATGTAAAAATCGTGTTCTTTATGATTGTTTACCATCAAAACTCCTTGATTAATTTTTATTATCATTTATACTTTATTGTGAACAACAAGACCAATCATTGTTATATCGTCTCTTTGTGGTTCATTTTCTTTATGTTTGGTTAATTCGTCAATGATTATTTTTTCCTGTTCTTCCATATCTTTATTTACTATATCTTTAAGAATAGATTTTAAATATCTTGATGAGAACTTTTTATTAGCAGCATTATTTTGATCTACCAGCCCGTCACTATACATATATAATGAATGTACATTCTCTAATGATATAGTTGTGTCATCAAAAACTCTAAATTCTTCGCGTTGCAAACCTCCAATTCCTTTACGAGTTCCCGACACTTCTTTGAGTTGCTTTAAGTTTGATTTTTCAAAATAGTAAAGTGGACGATTGGCACCTGCAAATACTAACTCAGTTAAATCCTTATTAATACGGCAAAGTGCAACCTCCATGCCGTCTCTTGAACCGCCTCTTTCATTAGTTTGAGAAAGGACAAGTCTCACATTTTCGTGTAAGCTTGTTAGTAGCTCTCCAGGCTTTGCATTCTGAATGCCATTAACAGCTTCATTTAAAAGCATATTGCCAACAATTGATAATAGTGCACCTGGAACACCATGCCCAGTACAGTCAACAACAGCTAAGTAATAATAATTTTCATTCTTATAATACCAATAGAAGTCACCAGATATAATATCTTTAGGTAAAAACAATATAAATAGGTCTTTAAATACTTTCTTTAGATCGCTTTTATCAACTAATAAAGCTTTTTGTATTCTTTCAGCGTATCTAATACTACTCAACAATTGATCGTTCTTTTCTTTAAGCTGTTTGGTTCTTAGTGCAACTAAGAATTCAAGTTGTTCATTCTTTCTTTTTAGTAATCTTAATCGCCAGTTAATAATACCGATAACAATAAGTATCAGGATTAAAACTTCCAAACTAATGAACCACCATGTCTTCCAAAATGGAGTTAAAATAACAATATCAATCTCTTTTATCTCACTTTTATTGCCTGCATGATCAATCGAGTATACTTTGAATGTGTATTTCCCATTGTTTAGGTTTGTATATCTGATCGATCTATCTAAGGAAAGCGGTGACCAATCTTGATCAAAATCCTCTAAAATATATGAGTATTGTACGCGATTTGGGTTTCTTAAATCAATACCTGTAAAGCTTATTGAGATTGTTCTATCATTGGGGGCAAGCGTGACTTTTTGATTATTAATGATATTATGAGTTTGTTTTGATTTGAAATCGGTAATAATCATTTTGGGTGGAGTAGAATCAATATTTTGTTCTTCTGCGATTATTCTTACAAGTCCTGCTGATGTGCAGAACCAAAGAACACCCTTACTGTCTTTAAATGCTCCTGTTGTTCTGACATCTTCTCCAATCAAGCCATCTTCTTTCTTAAATTCTTTTATAATATTGTCTTTAGTAATTTTCACTATGCCTTTTATAGTCCCAACCCACAAATTACCATCGTCATCTCTTACATGAGCTTTGGTGATTCCATAGTCCTGTAATTTGGATTTGAAGATTCTATTATATTGCTTTGTGTTTCTATCAAATTCAATAATTCCCTCACCGTATGTAAAGCATAAAATAGTGTTTTTGTCAACAATCTCTAATCCTACAATAATTGAATTGAAAACTCGCGTATCAATTGGGTAGTTAGCTAATATTTCTGCATTTTTATTCATAACAGCTATACCTTTATTCCCTAAAGCACCCCACAAAAGCCCATCACTATCTTCTACGACCTCATAGACAGATTGTGACTCTGGCTGTTTGTAAATAGTATAGTTATAATCCTTGTCGTATTTTATGATATAATACCTGATAAACACCCAAATATTACCTTCTGAATCGGAAAATATACCAGTTAAGTAGCCACTATAAGGTTCAAGTTCTTTTGGTCTTCTGTTAATAAATTTCTTTCCATCAAATGAAACGAGCCCTGTATTATAGGTACCTACCCAAATCTGTCCATTTGTATCTTTAGAAAGTGCCCATGTGTCATTATGAGGTAAGCCATCATTTGAATTATAATTTTTTATGGTCCCATCAGGCAATAATCGTGATAAGCCATTATCGCAACTGATCCATAGGCTGCCATCATCACCTTCAGTACAGTTAGTTGTACCAGAATGAGATAAACCATTTTTTGCATCATAATTACTGATATTACCTTGAACAACAACATCAACTCCTGTGCCATTCATGCCTAACCAAATATTGTCTTCACGATCGACATAAATACATTGAATATTGTTGCTTGACAAGCCATCATCGGTTGTATAAGTTTTTGTTTTCTTCGTTTGAATATTGTAGTCAATAAGCCCCTCATTTGTACCTATCCAAAGATGATCATTAAGATAGTATACATTGACGACATTAGACATATTTATTTTTTTGGGCTGAATTAAGTCATCGCTAAAAAATCTATCTTTAGTTAATGGATTATAGTTAAATATTTTACCTTCTGCTGTTACAAATTGATAGTAGTCGTCTTTTTTATAATAGAGAGAAGAGCCTGATTCACTGTTATACGCAATTTCAGTAATGTTTTTGCTTGTCAAGACCAAATCTTTTTCTTTTGTCAAAACATTATATTGAATGATTTTTGATTCTGTTGAAGATTCATTCGTATAAAATAATGTGTATTCTCCCTTATCATTATTGATTCCATAATAACCAATTGAGCCGCCGTTTTCTAATGAAATATCAAGCTCTTCTAATAGGTTTGTAATGCTATTATCATGAAGATGTACTAAATAACAACTTTTGTCAAATAGCACCATTATGTGGTCATTATCTGGGTATCGAACTGTGAGGGCATCTGTGTTAATTGGTTCAGGTAATTGTCGTAAATCGTAATACTCTTTGAAAACTTTTTCATCATTGCTGTATCTATAAATTTTTGACTCTGTTGCAACGTTGATGAAAGTTTTTGTAGAATCGCCAGTTAATGCGATATTTAAAACTTTTTCATGAAGCTCGTCCAAAAAGTAATTCTGATCATATTTAATAATATTCTTTCCTTCAACAATACTAATTGTGTTATTACCAATAAAATAGATAATGTCGTCATTAACATCAAATTGGCTCATTGTATTTGTTGCTAATCCTGTCGCTAAATTGTAATTTAAAAAAGTGTATCCATCGAATTTTGAAGCACCACCAAGAGTTAAAAACCATATATAACCGTTATTATCTTGGGAAATTTGTGATACCTGACTTTGTACCAACCCATCGTCTGTTGAATAGTTTCTGATAGGTAATGATTGAGCATATGCCAACGTTGCGAGTATTAGTAGTTGAATAAATAAAAATATTTTTTTCATCATAAACTCCTTGATCAGACTATATATAAAAAAAAATTATTCTTGTCAATAAAAATTATGATTTTCTTTAAATAAAATTGAGTTTGCAGTTTTTGGTATACAAAAAAACAAAACTTATGCCAAAAAATTGCTGCCAAAAATGACTATTTTAGCTTGAGGTATATCTTTTATTTCTATCAAAACAATGAAAATCATATAAACCTTGTACTTATTTTTAATAAGCTTGCTACCCATAATATTATTATAATACCCATTTAAAACCTCTTATATGCCTCTTATATGTCTACTATATATCCATTCATTCTCAAAGATAGCAGGGGGAATCAAAGGGGAATCTAACGGGATTGTAATACTTTACGACAATATGATAATTTGCATCCCCAAAAGCATTTTTTATGTTATACATCTATGATTTTTGCTGTTCCTTTTCTGCCAACACAGATACATTATATTTATAAAGCATCAAGGTGTCAAAATATATTGGGGTAAGAATTTTAGTTGATAAAAAGATTGGATAATGATTGAAATATTTTCATTGATTGACTACTTTTGTTGAGTAAAAAAAATCTATTTATATGATTATTATATACAATGGATTCTTTCTTAAACTTTTTTAATAAAAATTCTTGCCATATTTTCCATGTTTTATAATCTGGTTTAAATATTGAATGGAGGATAATATGAAGGTTAAAAGTTTAACAATTAAAAACACAATGCTCATATTGCTTGTTCTTTTCTCTTTTGGCATGCTTTATGCCCAAACATCTTTTACTTACTGGGATTTTGAAAATAGTAACTTTATTCCAGCTGAAGGAGACGGTGTATTGACCACAATTGGAGATATAAGTTACGAATTTCTCACAGGCTTTACAGGTTCAGGCTCTGGCGGCTTAGCTCTTCAATCTACTGGATATCCTGCTCAAGGAACAGGCAACAAGACTGCCGGCATTCAAGCAATGGTATCAACAGTTGGTAAAGAAAATGTCGAAATTAGCTGGCACCAAAGGAATAGCAATACAGGCTCAAGTCGCATGTGTCTTCAGTACACAATTGATGGCGTAAATTGGATAGATTTTGATGCAAATGCTGCAAATGCAAGCAATACAAATACAATCACCAACAATGAATCTGCTTATGATAATGGCTTATATATTGTTGACGCTGGGGGTACTTGGTTTTACCGCTCTGCAAGTTTTGCTTCAATTCAAGAAGTTAATAACAACGCAAATTTTGGAATAAGAATTGTATCAGCCTTTGTTTCAGGTACAAACGCTTATGGACCTGCAAACCCAACAGGTAGTTATGGTACTGGTGGTACTTACAGATATGATAACATAACATTTAGCAGCACAGCTGGTGATATTGTTTTAGCACCAAGCTTTGACCCCGCAGGCGGTGTTTATAGTGAGCCTATTTCCGTCTCTATTACTTGTCCAACAGCAGGTGCACAAATCTATTACACAATTAATGGTGATGAACCAACAGAGTCGTCAACTTTATATTCAAATCCAATAACTATTTCTGAAACAACTATTCTGAAAGCAAAAGCCTATAAAGATAATTTTACACCAAGTAATACAACTTCTGCAACCTACTCATTTGCTGTAGCTGTGGCTAATTTAAGTGAATTAAGGCAACAAAACGACGATGGCGTGACAATATATACAGTAACAGGTGAAGTGATAGTGTCGTTTACACAAAGCTTTAGAAATCAAATCTTTGTACAAGACGCAAATGCAGGAATTCTTATTGATGACTATTCAAACGTTATTAGTACTAATTTCAATATAGGCGATGGAATAACTGGATTGTCAGGAAAAATTGAAACATTTAATGGAATGTTGCAGTTTATTCCAACAGTAAATATAACAGCACCAAGCTCTTCAAACAACCCTGTTACCGCTATTTCAATAACAATTCAACAACTTAACTCAAACTTTGATATGTATGAATCCAGGCTTGTTGCAATTAGTGGTCTTACTTTTGTTAATGCATCTGGAGATTTTGAAGTAGGAAGTGTTTATCCTATTACAGACGGTACAGGTAATGCTAATTTCCGCACATCTTTTTATGATGAAGATTATATAGAAACACCCGTACCAAGTGGAACAATAACAATGGCATGTATCCCTCACGAAAGAGTAGATGGAAGATTTGTAGCAAGCAGAATGCTTTCTGACTTTGCTTGGGTAGCAACAGACAATAATGCTATCGCCAAAACAAAGCAATTGCAAGGTAATTATCCTAATCCATTTAACCCAAATACAACTATAGCCTACCAAATAGATAAAAGTGAAATGGTAAATATATCTATTTATAATTGTAAAGGGCAAAAAGTTGTAACTTTAGTAAATGATATTAAAAACGCTGGTAATCATACAGTGAACTGGAATGGTAAAGATGTTAATGGAACCAATATGCCCTCTGGCATTTATTACTATAAATTGCAAACAGAGAATAATTTAGAAGTAAAAAGAGCCATTTTGATGAAATAAATCAAACAAATATTAGTTTGCCCTTCTTGTTTAAAGAAGGGCATTTTTATTTATTGACAAAATAGTGAGAAAATATATATTAAATAAATAATAACTATAATGGAGGTTTTAGATGAAGTTACAAGGAAAAGTTGTCATAGCTCAAGGGGGAGGTCCCACAGCTGTAATCAATCAATCTTTAGTTGGTGCAATTCTTGAATCCAGAAAGTTTCCTCAAGTTACAAAAATATATGGTGCTGTAAATGGTATAAGAGGCATATTAAATGAAGATTTTCTCGATTTAACACAAGAAACAAATCATAACTTAGAACAGGTGGCAAATAGTGCATCATCTGCATTGCTTTCTACAAGAGATAAACCAGATGAAGCATATTGTGCACAAGCTTTTCAAGTGCTAAAAGCACACGATGTAAGATATTTCTTTTATATCGGTGGTAATGATTCGTCCGATACAGTGCGAATTATTAATGAAAAAGCAAAAGCAGAAAACTATGATTTTAGAGCAATACATATCCCAAAAACTATAGACAATGACTTAGTTTTGAATGATCATACACCTGGCTATGGCTCTGCTGCAAGGTTTGTAGCTGAATCATTTGTGGGTGCAAATTTAGATAACAGATCTTTACCAGGCGTTTATATTGGTGTAGTCATGGGAAGACATGCAGGCTTTTTAACTGCAGCTGCTGCAATGGCAAAGAAATTTCCAGATGATGGACCGCACTTAATATACTTGCCAGAAAGGGCTTTTGACAAAGAAAAGTTCTTAAATGACGTTAAGACTACATACGATAAATATGGACGTTGTGTAATCGCCGTTTCTGAGGGTATTACAGACAGAAAGGGAATCCCAATAATTAGTACACTTACAGATACTGTCGAAAGAGATGCTCATGGAAATGTCCAGCTTTCTGGTACTGGTGCTTTAGGTGATTTATTGTCAGAGTATATCAAAAAGAATCTGAAAATTGGTCGTGTAAGGGCTGATACATTTGGCTATTTGCAGCGCTCATTCATGCCATGTGTATCTGATATCGATCAGATCGAAGCAAGAGAGGTAGGGGAGAAGGCTGCACATTTTGCTATTTGGCATAACATTGACTGCTCTATTACTATACAACGTGTTGGAGATTATGCTGTTGAGTATAAGCCTGTGCCACTTATTGAAATAGCAGCAAAGACAAGGCTTATGCCTGATAAGTATATTAACTCAGATGGTAACTATGTAACAGAACAATTTCTTTCTTATTGTCGCCCATTAATTGGTTCAGGGTTCAAACAACCTGCAAGATTGAGGGCATCAAAGATTGAGAAAATCTTGAGATAATAATAAATTGATAATTAAAAAACCGCTCAAATGAGCGGTTTTTTGTTTATTCTCGATTTATACTTATTAATTATCTTTAGCAATGCTTTTAGCATATTCAAACATATCATCTAATGTCTCATGTTTATCAAAGAGAGAAATTGCTTCCATTAACTGCTTATCAATCAAAAGACCAGCTTTATAACCAGCAACTTCACCGAACTTTTTGTCAATGATACTACTTGTAAGAGAGTTTTTTATGTATGAATAAGAGCTATCTGCCGCACTTTGTTCATACTTCAGCCCTTTGTTTTTACTAAACTCCATAAAGTCCTGAATGACTGAGTCATCTGCTATAAAATTTTCATCAATATCGTGCGTGGTAGTATATTCAACAGAGTAACTAAAGAATAAGTTTAATCTTCTTATTTCCATTTCTAAGTCGTTTAGCTTATCTTGCTCTATCTCTATATCAGGGGTAACACCTCCACCTCCATATACAGTTCTGCCATTTTCTGTTTTATAAATATGATCGTGTATATCTTTTTCAATCTTTACTTTTTCATCATCAGTAACTTCTTTACCTCTTAAAATCTTATCATTAATATCTTTATGGATGCAGCGTCCAGACTTTATATAGTATTTGGAGATTGTTATTTTAATCCCATAGTCATCTATTAATGGGAATAGTTGCTGCACTGAGCCTTTGCCAAATGTTGTTTTACCAACAACTAAGCCTTTGTCCCAATCTTGTAGTGACCCTGCAAATATTTCTGATGCACTTGCACTTGCCTCGTTAACCAGAACTACAACCGGATATCCTGTTCGTATACGATTGTATCGTGTGTAGTATTCTTGATTGTATCTTGGAATTCTTCCTTTTGTAAATACTACTAACTTGTTTCCGCCAATAAATTCATTTACAGTATCTATGGCTTCGTTGAGAAGTCCACCAGGATTAAAGCGTAAATCAATCAAGAGTCCTCTAATTCCCAAGTTTTCCAGCTTGTTTAATTGTTCTTTTAATTCTTGCGATGTATTTGCATTAAATTGCCTAATTCTAATATAACCGACACCGTTATCAAGCTTGAATGCATAAGGAATACTTTTGATTTTTATTATATCTCTAATAATTTCGAAATCTAATGTGTTTTTAATACCAGGTCTTGAGATTGTTATCAATACTTTAGATCCCTTTTCTCCACGCATCTTTTTGATGACGTCTTCGGTTGAAATTCCTACAACATTATCGCCATCAACTTTTACTATTTTATCACCAGCAAGAATCCCCATTTTGTATGCGGGTGTACCTTCAATCGGTGAGACAACCGTTATATATTCTCCCTGTTTTTCTATAGTTATTCCTAAGCCTCCAAACTCTCCCATAGTACTTGTTTGAAAGTCTTTAAAGTCCTCTGGTCTCATAAAGTTGGTATGAGGATCAACGTCATTTAACATACCTTCGATAGCGTATTCAAACAGGTCTTTAAAATCAATATCTTCTATATAATTCTGCTTTATAAGGGTTATTGTATCTCTGAAAATCCTTAGGTACTTATAAAACTCTTGTGAATCCATTTGGTTTTGTGCATTGCCAATGGAGTAATTAAATATTAAAGTTCCTGAAAATACCCAAATTACTAAAATTGAGTAGAAGATAATTTTGTTTTTTCTTAAAATGTTCATTTTTGCCCTTCTTTCAGCTTCCAAATAATTGTATTCTCTATTTCTTTTCTAATATCGGAAATACTTAATAGACCATTGATACAGATAAATCTTTGTGGATTATCTAACATGATTCGTTCAAACCCATCTTTTACCTTTTGATGAAATTCTTCAGACTCTTTTTCCAGTCTATCTTGTTTTTTATCTTTTATACGTTTCATGCTCTCTTCAACTGGTATATCTAAATAAAAAGTTAGGTCTGGGTTTAAGCCATAGCTTGCAAAGGTGTTAATCATTTTTATAGTTTGTATATTAATACCTCGTGCATATCCTTGATAGGCTAAAGTGGAATCAAAATAGCGATCACATATGACTATTTTACCAGATTTTAACGCAGGTATAATATGTTTTTCGGTATGCTGTGCTCTTGAAGCCATATATAATAATGTTTCTGTCTCTTTATTCATTTTCGAGTTTTCACAATCTAATATCAAATCTCTTATTTTTTCACTTATTTCAGTTCCACCAGGCTCTCTTGTTTGTACAACTTCATAACCTTGATTGACCAAAAAATCATATAAATGCTTCGCTTGTGTGGATTTACCACAGCCTTCTATTCCTTCAAAAGTAATAAATAATGAATTCATCAAACCTCTCCTAATAATAACATAATAACATTTTATAAACTAAAAGCAAAAACAATTCCGTAATACCTTAATATATCCTAAATAATTGTATCTTTAAGAAAAAGTTCGTCGTTTCTGTCTGCAAAATCTGTAACAAAATGCAAGCCACGACTTTCTTTTCTTTGTAGAGCAGATTTTATAATCAGGTTAGCAATGATCGCTAAATTTCTGGTTTCTATCACTTCTTTTCTGATATTGTTGTGATGATAAAAGTTATCAATTTCTTGATATATTGAGTTTAATCTTGTTTGTGCATATTTGAGCAATCTTCTGCTGCGTGTTATTCCTACATAATTTTGCATTGTATGCTTTACAACTTCTCTATTATGAGAGATAACCACCCAATCGTTTTCATTAAAGTAGCCAATATCACGCCACTCAGGGATTTGTGGAAAGTCAACATGCTCATCATTGGATGGGTGATTTCCTGCTCTTTTAGCAACAACTAAAGCTTCCAAAAGTGAGTTTGAAGCAAGCCTGTTAGCTCCATGAAGGCCTGTGCAGGCAACTTCTCCAGCGGCAAACAAGTTTGCTATATCAGTTTCCCCATTTATAGTCGCTAAAACACCTCCACAAAAATAGTGTGCTGCAGGAGCAACAGGAATAAAGTCTTTTGTAAAATCAATACCCCGTCTTTTACACTTTTTATCTATATATGGGAAATGTGTTTGTAATTTGTTTTTCTCTACTGGGCTTGTATCCAAATAAACGAATCTTTCATCACGCTTTTTTAATTCAAAATCTATTGCACGCGATACAATATCACGAGGTGCTAATGAACCCATTTCGTGATACTTTTCCATAAAAGTATTACCATCTTGTAATCGTAAAACGGCACCTTCCCCTCTTAAAGCTTCTGTTATTAAAAATGTATGACCATCTGGAGAGTAAAAGGCTGTTGGATGAAATTGAATAAACTCCATGTTTGCTATACGAGCTCCAGCTAATCTTGCCATTGCAATACCATCACCAGTTGCTACATCAGGGTTTGTGTTTTGCAAATACACCTGTGCGGCACCACCAGTGGCAAGCATTGTTTTTTTGCTAACAAAGGTTTTGATTTTACCGCTTATTATATCTAAAACATATGCTCCCCAGCACGTAATACGAGGGATAAAGCCGTCAGTTTGGGGTATATGATGCTGAGTTATTAGATCAACTGCTATGTGGTTTTCATATATATCTATTTGCGGGTTTTTCATACAGCTTTGTATAAGGGCTTCCATAATTTCATGCCCTGTAGAATCTGCAGCATAAGCCACGCGTTGCTTTGAGTGACCACCTTCTTTTGTTAAAGATAAGTTTTCGATTGAACGATCTAAATGAGGGTTTTTTACAGTAAACAATGTTCCTTTTTTAATCAAATATTCTATTGCTTCAGGACCTTCCTTTACAATAGTTTCGATGATTTTTTTCTTACCAAGTTCTGCCCCTGCATGAAATGTATCTTGTACATGTGCACTAAAGGTGTCATGATGGTCAAGAACAGCTGCTATACCTCCTTGTGCATAGTCAGAATTACTATCGTTAAGTAGTTTTTTTGTTATTACAGCAACTTTACCTAATCGGGATACTTCCAAAGCGTATACAAGCCCTGCAACACCAGAGCCAATCACCAAAAAATCATATTGATACATAATTCTTTGCTCACTTTCATTATTGTAAGCTTTAAAGTTATTTGAGTACAACTTTCAAGCGTTTGAAATTTTTCATACAGTAGATCAACTATCACAAATCAACCCCATAACTAAGGCATCTCCCGCTGGGTTATTATAGTAACCTTTTCTGACATACATGGGTAAAAAGCCAATTTTTTCATAAAGTTTTAGTGCTGGTATATTTGTTGTGCGAACCTCAAGGAAAAAGCTATTTATATGCTCTTTCTTTTGGATAATTTGTTTTAACAAATACGTACCATAACCTTTATTTCTATATTCATTTTTTATTGCAATATTAGAAATATTAAATTCATCACAAGATTCATAACCAAATAAAAATCCGATTATTTGATTGTTTTTATTATCAATCAAAACATAAGACTCATCGTGGATGAAAGATATCTTAAACCCATCAACTCCCCATGTATCTTGCTCGAGGTCTAACTCAATAGCTAATGAGTCAGGTATATCTTCCTCTGTCATTTTTCTTATTGTGCAATTCATTTAGTAAACCAATGTTTGACCTTTTTTTAGTAGTATTATTTGCTTACCATTTACTGTAGTGTTTTTCAAGTTGTTTTTTGTCATTAAGTGTTGGACACTTATTCCTAATTTTTTCGAAATATTGTATAAATTATCACCATCTTTGACAATATATTTTCTATTGTTAGATTGATTACTGATAATTAAGTTTCTTCCTGTTATTATAGTATTTGATGATAAGTTGTTCCATTGCTTTAATTGAGATACAGTTACACCATATTTCTTTGCAATGCCACTTAAAGTTTCTCCTTTTTGTATTTTGTGGTTAACTCCATCTACTGAATAAGCAGTAGATGTTTTGCTCAAGAGGGTTTTTTCTACGTTTACCAGAGCCACACTATCTGCTTGAGCATCATGAGGTAGCAGTATCTGGTATTTTCCAGGCGGCAAAAGTATTTGATTGATTTTTGAATATTTTCCTTGATTTCTCTTATTAATTTTTATCCATGGGTTTAGCTCCCAAATTGTGGACAGGTTCGTTCCTTGTGCTATTGCCCAATTATTTATATTGTGATAACCATTCAGTTCAATATCTACTAACTTTGCTTTAGCAAGCAGATATTCTTCTCTATCAAATCTTTTTCCGAATATTTGTTCTTCATATTCAAAGATCATTTTTATTGCAATCGCTCGCCAGATATAATTATTGGTTTCATCATGTCTCATTATCAATGAAAAAAAGTCTTGTGCACCTTGTTCATTCATGGTTTTCAAAATATTTCCAATACCTGCATTATAACCAGCCATAGCTAATAACCAGTCGTCGATACCACGATTTTGCAATGTTTTATAGTTGTCTCTCAAGTATTTACATGCTGCTTCAGTAGACTTAAAAACATTACGTCTTTCATCTGAATAATTATCTATTTTGAGTTGATACATTTTTGCTGTACTTGGCATAAACTGCCATAATCCAGCTGCACCGACAGATGAATATGCCATATAGCTTAAATTACTTTCAGCAACTGCTAAGTATTTAACATCGTCAGGTATATCATATTGCTCAAAATATGTTTCAAATAATGGGAAATAGCATGCACTTCTTGGAATAAAAACAGAAGCTTTTTTTACCTCATAGTTGTAGATAATCTCGAGTTTATTCCTAATTCTTTCATTCTTTAAGTCAAAGCTCACACCAGCAAATTCATATACATCTGGAAAGTTAAATTCCTTGTTTATTATATGATAGTTTTCAATTTCTAATTCATTTTGTTTTAGTGAATCCACTGCTGAGAGAATGCTATCAAGCGTTGTTTGTAATTCAAAGATAGTCAATGTCTGGCTTTCAATCACATTATACAGAGAATCAACATTTAAAAAGCTTTCAATTGGTTGTTCGATTTCTTCGTTATTCATTTTTGAGAGAAGATTTAAACTACATGCATTTATTACAAAAAATGATAACAAAACAATAAAAATAATTAACTTGTTTTTGCTCATAAAGATATAACTCCGATAGAATAAATAATATAAAAAACGGGAATAGCTATGATAAAGCTGTCAAACCTATCTAAGATGCCTCCATGGCCAGGTATGAAGTTTGAACTATCTTTAATATTACAATCGCGTTTTAAAAGAGACTCAAATAAGTCTCCAAACTGCCCTACAGTTCCGATCGTTAATCCCATCAATAAACTTGTTGATAGATGGAATATTTCTGGTTTTAAAAAGTGTGCTAAAAGGGCAAAAAGCATAGCACTCACAAAACCCCCAATAAAGCCTTCAACTGACTTCTTTGGGCTTACTTTAAAGATGCCACGATGCTTACCTAAGCTCATACCAACAAAGTATGCTGCCGTATCTGTCAGCCAGATAAGAATAGATAAAATTGGCAATAGAAAGCGTCCATTTGGCAAACTATGCACTTGGTATACGAGTCCCAAACTTATACCGCAATAAATCATAATCATCAAAGAAGAGCTTATTCTTTTAATCGATCCCTCAATTCTGTTTTTAAATATATCCTCAGCACTAAAAATTAGTAATGATATAAACAACAGATAGATAGAATATTTAGTATTATAGCTTGCTGTCAAAAATGTTAAAAAAGCTGTCAAAGGTACAACTGATATCATAATGTTTATTGACTTGTTTTTGAGCATTTTAGTTAATTCAAGTGCACATGCCAAACTTAAAACAAGTAAGAATGTCAACAAAAATATATCACCATAATAATAAATAAATAACAAGGCAGGTATTGCAATAACAGCTACTATTATTCTTTTAACCAATTCGTTCATTTTGATCCCCCATAGCGTCTTTGTCTATTTTGGTACTCTAATATTGCCTTAACAAAATCCTTTTTTCGAAAGTCTGGCCACAGTACATCAGTGAAATAAAACTCTGCATATGCAGATTGCCAAATCAAAAAATTGGACAGTCTTTGCTCTCCACTTGTTCTAATTATTAGATCAGGATCTGGCATACCAGAAGTATAAAGCACAGAAGACACAATAGATTCGTCTATATCAGATAAAGATATTTTATTTTCTTGTATCTGTTTCGCAATAGTCTTAATACCTTCTAATAATTCCAAACGTCCACCATAATTGAAGGCAATATTGAAATTTAAACCGTTATTAGTATATGTTTTCTCGCACTCTTTTTCAATCTTTTGTTTGTATTCATCAGAGAGCCCCAGATCAGTACCTAAAAAACGAACTATAATATTTTGTTTATTTAATGCATCAACTTCTTTGATTAAGCTATCTAAAATAAGCTTGAGTAAGCCCTTAACCTCATCTTCTGGTCTTGTCCAGTTTTCTGTTGAAAAAGCGTAAATAGTAAGGTATTTTATACCAACTTCAACGGATGCCTCCACAATTGCTCGCACTGACTCTACGCCATGTTTATGCCCCCAAAGCCTAATAGCACCTTGTTTGTTTGCCCATCGTCCGTTACCGTCCATAATTACACCTATATGTTTTGGTAACTTATTAATATCGAGTTTTTTAATTATTTCCTTATAGTTCATAAACTTAACTCACAATACTAATTTTCTGCATTCCATTTTAGATAAGCATACATGAAGTCATCAAGGTCTCCATCCATAACTGGGTTTATATTACCTGTTTCAAAATTTGTTCTATGATCTTTGATCATTTGATAAGGTGCAAATACATAAGAGCGTATTTGATTACCCCAGCCTATATCTGTTTTTGCGGACTCTGCTTTTTGTCTTTCTTTTTCTCTTTCTTGTTCGAATAATTGGTAAAGCCTTGACTTAAGCATTTGCATAGCTTTTTCTCTATTTTGTATCTGAGATCGTTCATTTTGGCATTGAACAATTGTGTTTGTTGGTAAGTGAGTTATTCTGACAGCCGAATCAGTTGTGTTGACGTGTTGTCCTCCTGCACCGCTGGCTCTATAAGTGTCAATTTTCAAATCAGAAGGGTTGATTTCAACTTCAATTTCATCGTCAATCATAGGATATACGTAAATAGAGGTAAATGATGTTTGTCTTTTACCCTGAGCATTAAACGGTGAGATTCTAACTAAGCGGTGCACACCTGCTTCACCTCTAAGGTATCCATAAGCAAATTCTCCTGTGATTTCGATTGTTGCACTTTTAATACCTGCTTCGTCTCCAGACAGCAAATCTACAATATTGAATCCAAATTTCGAACGTTCAGCCCATCGTTTAAACATGCGCAAAAGCATTTCTGCCCAGTCTTGAGACTCAGTGCCTCCTGCACCAGGGTGTATTGTCAATATTGCATTATAACGATCATATTTCCCATTAAGTAAGAGTTTTATTTCATTTTTATCAACATACGATTGTGATTCTTTTAAGAATTTTAAAGCTTCTGCAAATAGCTCTTCACTCCATTCTTCTTGCAAGATTTGTTCAAAAGTGTCGAGCTCATCTATAATAGTATTTAGATTATGATAATTATCTAATTCATCTTTTAAAAAAGATACTTGTTGTGTAATTCTTTTGGCATTGTTTTGGTCATTCCAAAAGTTAGCATCTTGCATTTGGGTTTCCAATTCTTTTAGTTCGGTATCAATCTTATTTTTGTCAAAGAAAGCTCCGTAAGTCATTAATTTTAATTAATATATCTTCTTTAGATTTTGAAAATTCTTGTAAGTCCATTAATTCTCCTTTATATTATAATTTCCAGGGTAAAAGGTAATCTTTAACTTCTTCATTAAAGTATCTATCTGTCATTGTAGCAATAAAATCACGTACTTTTTCGGCATCTGAATAGGTATCTAAGTATTTTTGGTTTTTGTTAGCCAGAAAGTGTTTAAATATTTTCGAATTATCATCTTGGCTTTTGATATCTTCCAAATACTTCTCAAATAATAATTCCATGCTTTTTTTGATAACTCTATTTGCTTTTTTTATTTCGTCGTTTAGATATATTCTTTGATAATTGAAATCTTTTAGCTTTTTTAAATACTCCGATGTTTCTGTATCAAATCGAATATAGGGTTTTTCAAAGCTATTGATGATTATGCTTTTAACTAATGTGTCGATGATTTGACTGTTATTATTGCCCAGAAAATCAACACATTCTTTTGGTATCTCTTCTCTTTTTAATATATTTAATCTTATTGCATCTTCGATATCTTGCCCAATATAAGCTATAGTATCTGTAACTCTTACTACGCAAGCCTCGAGAGTTGCAGGCATAAATTGGACATCTTTACCAGCAGTTTTGTCTTTAATATAATTCTCTATATCTTTTTCTGTCTTTTCATAATACGGCATGAGAGTAGTATTGTGTACCTCTCCATCATGAGATATTATTCCATCTCTAACCTGAAAAGTTAAGTTTAATCCATTGCCTTTATTTGATATATTATCAACAATATGCAAACTTTCTATATTGTGGTGAAATTGCCCAATATTGTGTGCTCCACATAATTCACTCAGAGCTCTCTCTCCATCATGCCCAAAAGGCGAATGACCTAAATCATGTCCTAAAGCAATTGCTTCTGTTAATTCGAGGTTCAATCCTAATGCTTTGCTAATTGTACGGGATATTTGTGATACATATGTTGTGTGCAAGTTTCTATTTGTCATTTCTTCATCTATTAAATTTGAAAAAGAAAACACTTGAGTTTTGCCGTGATATCTACGATATGCACCGCTATATAGAATTCGGTCTCTATCTACTGCGAATGCTGTTCGAACCAGCTCTGTTTTTTCATCTCTTTTTCGCCATGCATTTTCATCTTTGAAAGCATACTCAGAAAAGTTATATCGACAAGTGTTTATTTTTGTATAAATATCTTTTAATTGAGAGTTGTAGTCCAAATTAGTCACCTCTCAATATCTTTGATTTTTTTGTAGTATAAGAATTGAGGTGGATAGCCCTCACTTGCTTTTAATTCATCAAAATACGTTGTAAAATGGTCTTCAGGGAATATCAATCTACTTTCATCATTAAACAAAGGAATATATTCATCTCTTTCTCGAAAATGTTTTATTATCCATTCAGCATAATCTGGATGATCTGTTGATATTTTTAAAATGCCGTTATTTTTTAATAGATAGCTTAGGCTGTCAATAAAAGCATGTTGGATCAATCTGCGATTAAAATGTTTGCGTTTTGGCCATGGGTCTGGATGAAAAATAATAATTTGTTCTACTGTTTTTGCCTTTACCCAATCTTTGACTCGTTCATCAATAAATAAATTCAATAACCTTACGTTTTTATTATGCACTATATCAAGCTTTTTGATTGTGTTTAATATCCTTTTTGACTTGATTTCAACTCCTACGAAATTAATGTTTTTTAAAAAAAATGATTGCAATTGTATAAGCTCACCTTTACCGCTTCCTATTTCTAAGTAGATAGGATTATCGTTGTTAAAAACTTTTGAAAAATCGAGCAATTCATCATCCTTTTTATCTATTACATAATATTTTAATTTATAATCATTATCCATATTTTTACCTTAATATCCCATTTCTTGTTTTTAATAAATTATGTCAAATGATTTTTTAAATATTTTGGTTTATTGCAATCAAGTTTAAACAATAAGTTAAATCGAAAAATACTAACAAATTTTCCTAATCTTTAGCAATTGATACATATTAGGTTAGCATCACTTTGTAAAGTATTCCAAAAGCCTGATATAGTCGATTGATTACCCCATGATTCCCTTTGCTATCTTGGAGAATAAAGGGGAATATAACGGGATGGTAACGGGATGGTAACGGGATGGTAATGCGAATTGGCATGATATGGGAAAATAGTAAAAATGTAAATAATCAAGTACATTTATATTTGTTTTAAAAATGAGAAAGTTTATAGTGATATGCCATTAGAGGTTTATACACATTGACAAGATTCAAAATTGTATAATTGGCATAAGGCTTGCATAACTTAGAGTAAAATTAGATGATTTGAGGTAAATATGAAAAAGTTTCAATTTTCGTTAGAGAAAGTACTCGAAGTCAAAGAGATAGAAGAAAAAATCCTGCAAAAAGATTTAGCATTAATTCAACATGATATTCTTCAAAAAGAGAAAAATATTCTTGATTTGGAGGAAAATATTTCTGAAGAAAGTGTAAAAATCTCTATTTTGAGCCAAAAAGTAACTCAATCATCTGAAATAATGCTTCATTATAAGTATCTCGAAAGCCTGCAAAAGAAAATTGAACTATTAAAAGAAGAAATAAAAGAACTAAAAGAAAAAGAGAAGAAAGTTAAAGCAATGTTGCTTACAAAGTCACAAGAGAAAAAATCTCTCGAACGTCTTAAAGAAATAAAGTATGATGAATTTAAAAAAGAGTATAAAAAACACGAGCGCATTGTTCTCGACGAAGTCTCTATCCAAAACTACCGATTCAAACAGGAAAACCAAAAATGAAAAAAGAAATGATAATCTATGTAGGCATATTTTTGCTTGCTTTCTTATTCACAAGTTTAGCTTTATTTTTTTTAACCTCAAACAAAAAAAAGGCGATTGAATCCGACACATTAGCTGTTGATACAGTCTTTATACATGAAAGTGATATTTCCCAGCAACCAGTGCAAGATATTGATCAAGAAACAGAGTCTAATGTAGCAAAACAAGATAAATCTGGAAATTACTCACCTGAAGAAATACAGTTTTTGGAGCTTGTGGAAAAGCTAAAAGCAATATATGGCTTGAGTACTGATGATAAAAAAGATGAGATTGTTGAAATTGAGGATAAGTGGTCGTTGGTGGATTCTACACTTAAAAAAATGGAAAAAGAGATCGCTGAACAAAAAAAAATAAACAACAAGCTTGAGCAGACTATCATTACTCTCAGAGACACGTTGCACAAAACAAACACCGTGATTATCGAGAGGAATAAAAAGATTGATGATTTGGAAAAGAACATCTCGAATTTGATTGCTTCTCACAAACAAGAGATTGCGTTGATTAAAGATGAGAAGATTGACGCTAATCTTAAAAAATTGATTGGTATTTATAATAATATGGACCCCAAAAAAGCAGCAGAAATATTGCCAAAAATGGATTTTGACACTGGGGTAATTGTACTGAAGTCCATTGATCAGAAAAGATCAGCTAAAATCTTGGCAGCTATGCAAGCTCAAACAGCAGCTGCATACTCACAGAAGATTACTAAATAGAGAGGAATTTATGAAAGCATTAGTACAAAAACAAATCAATACAAATACATTCTTTTTGAAAATTGGAAAAGAAAACATAGCTAAACAAACTACAAACAAGTCTTTTTCAAACCTCATGCAAATTAATAATAAACCTAATCTAATGATGAAAACAATAGAAATGCCTATCGAATTAACTGTTGGTGAATTGAAAGACTTTTTAAAAACAAATAATGCAGAAGTTTTTATTAAAAAGAATAATCAATATATAAATGTCACAAACCTTTTTATTAATAAAGATAAAACTCTAATTAACTCTAAAGTGATACCCAATAAACATGTACCTAATCAAGATCAAACAAGCGATAATAAAGATAAAACCCTATTAAATGTGCAAAACACAGGTGATAATCAAATTCTTAATAGATATAATAAAAACGTAGCAATAAATATAAAAAATGATAAGAATAAAACTGCTGAGAATAGTGTATTAATACAGTTAGTCATCAACGACTTAAATGCTGTTATTGATTCCGATTTACCTCCAAAGAAGGTAACAGACACTACTTCTAAAGAAATTGTAGATTTTACTAAAAAAAATAGCAGACAAAACAAAACTGTAAATAGGGTAGCTCAGAATACTAATCAAATAAAATCATTCAATAAGACTGAAAAAAATAGAATTACAGAGCTTTCAATAGGCAAAAATGACAGATTTAATATAAAAAAAAACAATATGATAAATATTCGTGAAAATCGTGAACCCCAATCAAATAGCTTAAATAAACGAACAATAATAAATGAAACAAATGGTATTCAAAGAATTGGCATAGAGAAAAACAAAAGTATTTTTAAACAAATAAAAACAAAGCCATCCACAGAAAACAAAGAAAACACACAAAATGTAAATAGCTCTACAAACACCAAAAATCATGCTAAAATTAATCATGATTATGTAATGGGTTCCAAACAAATTGTCGAAAATATAGCAATTAAATTGCCTGATAAACAACAAAGTTTTATTGATTCAAAAGTAAAAGTAAATTCACCCAAGAATGATGACTCACATATCAATCAGCAAGAAACTGTGAATAATATACAAAATCATAGAGTATATAACACCAAGATTATCAAAACTGAAGCTATTAAGCATCTTAAAATTGAGGGAATGGATAATGTATCTAATAAGGCTAAGAATCCCACAACTTCTTACTTTAAAACTGAAAAGATCAAGCCCGATATCTCAAATATGCAAAATATAAATCAATATACACCGTCTTTAGCCTTTCAAAATCAAAGAAATTTGCTTATGAAAAATAACAATTACCTTTTGGAATCTGCGTATAAGCCAAAAGCAGCAAATACCAATCCTCTTATCAAAGAAAATGTTTACAAAGCTTTTAGGAGAGTAAAGCAGCCAGGTGGAGAAGTTATTTTAGCAAGAAACAAATTGATAAATATTAATAAAGTTCAAGATAATAAAAAAACAACACTTTATCAAATAAAACATAAAACTGTTACTACTAACGATGTATCAGAAAAAGTAATCCTTAAAAATAATGATAAACAGTTTGGCCTTAACAACAAAAGCCAACATAACGGAGTCTTTCTTAATCTTAAGAAAGATACCAATGTTAAACCCGTTAGCTTGCCAAACACAATTAATATGCAAAATATATCTCCAAAATATGATGTGGGTGAGATAACCCAACCTTATAATGCCCAAACTAAACAAAATAAGCAAAATATAACTAAAATTAATTTTGTTGAGAATATTTCTTTGCACAAAAATCACAATACTTTTGAAAATGTAGAGCATATAAATCTTAATTCTGGTGCTAAAGTGAACTTTGTAAATGCAGACAATAGTCAAATTGAAGAGCCAGGGAAAACAAGCTCTGCAGGAATTATCAGCAAAAACATTAAGTCTAAAACACTGGAAAGAACTAATGAATCAAGTATTCTTATAAGTGGTTCACAAAATTCACAAACATTAAAAACGAATACAAAATTTATGCAAGCTTCAAATAAGTCCCTTATTGTAAAAGCATCTGCTTTTGAAACAACTCCCCGCTTAAAAAAAGATCAAGAGAATACAACCAAGCAATTGAATGTACACAAATTAAAAATAGTTGGAGATAATGTTAGAAATAAGGGAAATATTGAAAAATTAGATTTAAATTACACCATAATTAAAGATGAGAATAAGTCTATAAAACCTAAACTTAGTACTTATGAGCATAAGGCAAGTGATTACAAGCATGGAAAGCAAGTTAATCGTATCAATAAAGATGATTATAAGGAAATTAAACCTCATATAAGTACGCCCAAAGACCAAAAACAAACAGATCAAAGCCAGAGCAATAGTGTTTATAAAATAAAAGATAAAGCTAATATCAACATTAAAGCTGAAAATAATGAGGTTAAGCCATATGTAAACGTTCAACAAGATATTAAACAATCCGAGTTTATTGCCAAGAAGAGCAATAGTGGTGATATTCATACAAAGAAAGAATTTGATAATTATAATACTATTTCAAAATTAGTTTTAAGTGATATAAAAACAGCCAGAAATGCAGCAAATATCGCTGAAACAACGACTGGTAAAATTTTGAAAGAACCTTTTAAATCTAATTATGCTCAATCTTATAAAAAATACAAGGAAAAGCATATTACAGAACTAATTGATAACAATAAAGATATATCATCTCAAAAGGCTAAAGCTGTCAGTATTGAAGTTAGAAAATTTAATTCAGTGCCACAAGTTAAAACAAGCAGTTATAAGATTACAGATATTAAAATGAAGAAAACTATAACGCCTCCTTTTAAGAACAATAACATTACTGATAGAAAACAAAATGTTGATAATGTGAAAGTCGATAAGGAAAACCCTATAGAGCAAGTTAAAGGCATAAGAATAAATCAAATAACAAATAATCAATTAACAGGTAAAACAAAATTAGATAGAAGAGAGTCTATATCTTCACCTGTGACAAAAACAGATAAGCAGGAGCAGATAATCTCCAAAAGCCAATTTAGAGAATCTGATTTAGTGCCACTGGTTAAAACAAGCAGTTATAAGATTACAGATATTAAAATGAAGAAAACTAAGGAAAACCCTATAGAGCAAGTTAATGGTATAAGAAAGAATCAAATAACAAATAATCCATTAACAGGTAAAACAAATTTAGATAGAAGAGAGTCTATATCTTCATCTGAGACAAAAACAGATAAACAGGAGCAGATAAACTCCGTAAACAAATTTAATAATGTAATTAATAAGAACAAGATAGCGGATGCAATTGATAATAATTATCACAATAATATATCTAAACATGATACAACAATTAGACTTACTAAAGATATAAAAATAGATCATAAAGCCATATCAACTAAAAATCCTAAAGAATCTGAGCTAATTAGGGATAGTATTGTTAAACAAGGTCTTGATAAGTCCAATGAAGAAAATATCCAGATTCAATCAGGCGATGCCACCAAAGGTATCAAAACATCAAATCATACTATAGAAACAGGTCGTATATCTAACCAATCTGTCAGCTCATCATTATTGTCTGGTGAGGAGAAAATATTACCTAAACAGAATGTTTTTGAGAAGAATTTGCATACTAATACCAGCGATGATGCAGAGTTTACAAATGCCCCAATCGATGGTCAATTGTGGCATAGAACAAGCCATGATGTATTGGCACAGCAATTGCACAATACTTCATTGAATAGCAAAACAAATTTGAAAGGAAATGATGAGATGCAAGGCTTTGAAGATACATTTGTTCATAAAAACGCAATTGCTTATGAAACAATACAAGATTATCTTGATAATAATGAGCCCTTATTTGTTCAGTATCTTGATACAGATGGCAAAGAAAAACAAAGGTCTGTATTCATAAAGAACAATGATGCTAAAAATACTCAAAATTCCTCTTCAAATAGTACACAAAACAGAGCTATCTCAAATAATAAACATAAAGAGAATTCTGAATATAAACAAGATCAAAACCAGCAGAACTTTAATAGCTTTAACCAAATGAACTCGAAAGCATTCTCTAATATAAATTCTGGATTCAATATAACAGGAAGTAGATACTCAATATCTGATTTTATTCCCAAACTATTAGAAACAACACAAAGCTTTAATCGCGAACATAGCATCAAAAAAGCAGTTTTAGAAATAGAAACAAATGAATTAGGATATGTTAAGACCAATATCGAGAAGCAAGGTGAGCGATTAATTATTCGATTCGAGGCAGAAGATATTCAAAAAGTTAAAAGCTTAAAAGAAAACATGCACACATTAGAACATCAACTTAAAGCACAAGGCTTTGAGGACGTACTAATTGAATATGACTTTCATAAGGAATCAAGACAGCAGTCTAACAATCAGGCTTCACAACAAAATACAAGCAAAAATCAAAACAATCAAAAAGATAACCATGAATCTTTGCAAGAAGAAGTACATACAATAAAAAGAGATTATGGTTACAACTCAATGGAATATACAATATAAAGAATAGAAGACAGTCTTTCGAGATTGTCTAAAGAAAGGAGGAAATAATGAGTGGAGAACTAATTGGTATTACTGATTCAGTCAGAGAAGCGGCAAATCAAACTATGACAAAAAAATCAATAATGGGTAAAGATGAATTTCTTAATTTACTAACAACTCAATTGAAATATCAAGACCCAATTAATCCTGTTTCTAACGAACAATTTGCTACGCAGCTTGCCCAGTTTAGCCAATTGGAAACTCTTCAGAATATTAATGAAAACATTCAATCTCAAATTATGGTAACCCAGTCGATGAATAACTCATATATGATAAGTCTTATCGGTAAAGCAGTTAAATCCTCTGGAAACAGTTTTACACACACAGAAGGCGAAGATTCATCTATTTATTTTGAAATTCCACGAGATGCATCAGAAATCACTGTAAAAGTTTATGACGAAAATGGAAAACAGGTAGCATTAATTTCTAATAATGGTGCAAAAGCAGGTGAAAGAGCTGTTAAATGGGATGGGAAAGACTTAGATGGAAAAAAATCAAAATCTGGATACTATACCTTTACTGTTGAAGCAAAAGATGCAAATGGTATAATGACTCCAGAGCCTATCAATTATGGTGTTGTACATGGAGTTACATATTCTGGAGGTATTCCATATTTAATGGTAAATGGACAAATTATTTCGTTGAGCGACATTTGGACGGTTGAGCAATATAACAATGTTGCTGTGAATAATCTGCCAAGCAGTCAAAATGACGATAGCAATAGTTCTCAGTCTGCTACAGAGCCATTTGTCAACCAAGTTGATGAGGGACTTAGTAAGTTTTTATCACGGGTAATTGGACAATAAGGAGGATAAGTGATTAATAGAATTGTCAATCAAATACCCACACCAATTAATGCAGAGCCTAAGCATATTCAAAAAAATGTAAACCTCGAGCAACGTAGGCAAAAAAGCTTTGCAGAAATATTAAATGATCAGTTACAAACAAAAGAGTTATCTTTTTCTGCACATGCTCTTCATAGGTTGGAAGAAAGAAATATATATCTTAATGAAGAAGATAAAACACGTCTTGAAAACGCAGTGTCGAAAATATCCCAAAAGGGAGGAAAAGACTCTTTGATAATGATGGATAATGTCGCATATGTTGTAAATATCCCTAACCGTACTGTTGTCACGGCGATGGATAATCAAAATTTAAAAGAAAATATTTTCACGCAAATAGATAGCGCAATGATCTTAGAAAAATAATAGGCTGGACCTCTTAGAGGAAGCCTCCATGGTGCTGAACGACTGATGCACCAAACAATAATAAAATTCAGGAGGAAAAATGTTAAGATCACTATATTCAGGAATCACTGGTGTTAAAAACCAACAAGCTCAAATGGACGTAATTTCAAATAATATTGCAAACGTTAATACAACAGGCTTTAAGTCAAATCGCATCACTTTTGCCGATGCATTATCAGAAACAGTATCAGGTGCAAGAGGAACTGCTGGCAATTTTGGTGGTGCTAACCCTGTACAAATAGGTAGAGGATCAGTCGTGTCAAGCGTTGATACTAACTACAAACAAGGGTCATTGGATTCAACAGGTCAAGTAACTGATCTTGCAATTAATGGTAAAGGTTTTTTTATTGTTACTGACGGAACAAGAAGATTCTTTACAAGAGCAGGAGCCCTTCAGATACAAGATGATGGTAGTTTAATGTCTCAAGGTGGTAATTACTATATGATGGGTAGAGTTGCAGATAATGAAGGTCATTTACCATCAACAACAACAATTAATAGGATTATATTACCTTTCGGAAGAAAAGAGCCAGCAAAAGCAACAAACAACATTGATTTATATTGTAACTTAGATAAGAACGGTTCCAAAATCGAAGAATGGATAGGCGGTGCTTCTTTCTATACAAATGATGGTAAAGCAGCTAATGGTACAACTGATTTAGCTGAAATAGATGGTTTGACAATGCATCTTGGGGATGAGATTGAAATTACTGGAACACATCGAGACGGATCAAAAGTTATGTATGAAAACCAAAGTTGGAAATTTACATATGGAAAAGATGGAACAACAATTAATGATCTCATGAATAGAATTAACCAAGCTTTCAATAGCACCAGTGTTGAAGGTTCATCTTGTACTATCGATCAGAATGGTAAGTTTAGATTAATTGCAAATAGTGCAGGAGAAAATGATACCACAATATTCTTGACAGCCATTACAAAACATAATGCAAGTACTGAATCACATGAATCGCTTGATGCACTAAAAAGTATTAACTATAAAATGTCTGCACTGGGTGAAACTGGATCGTCTATTGATTTTGATGGAAATGTCATCAATATCAATCCAAGTATGACAATGAGAGAAGTTTTAGATCAGCTAAATAGTAACCAAGATGGATTTGACTATTTTGCAGAAATTATCGATGATGGTGGCATTACAAAACTAATAGTAAATCGTATTGATGTCGATGGTATAACAATAGACGAGGTTTATAGATCTGGAAATACAACTGATTTGGCTGATCAAAATGTTTCTATAACATCAAATTTAATGGATGTTAGCGGTGCTTTTCTCTCAACAGGTAATCAAATTAAAATTGAAGGAACTAACCCTGATGGAACTTATAAATCATCTGTCTTTACTTTTGGTTCAAAAGATGATGGATTTGATGGGCTGACTATTAAAGATTTGATGGCAAAAATCAATAAAACTTTCTATGGCGTAACTGCAACTTTAGACAATACAACAGGAAAAATTATGCTTACTGACAACTCTTCTGGTGAAAGTTATTCTTCAATAAAATTATCAAATATTGATGATTCAAAAGGGTTTAATATCGAATTTACTACTGAAAGATTTTCCATGACAAACAAAGCTTTTATCATGGCTGATAATAGTCCATTAGATGTAGACGCAGATTTAAATGACGTTAATGCTCTCAACTATGTTGCTGGAGATAAAATCACTATTCATGCTACTTTAATAGGTGGTGCTACAAAAACTGTAACTTTTGTTTACGGTGATCCTGATGTTGATGGAAATTATGATGGATTAAGCCTGCAAGATTTTGTTGACAAAATCAATAATAGTAATGAGTTTGCGGGTATTACTGCTGATATAGTAGATGGGAAAATTGTGTTTAATGATGATTCTTTAACTGACGAATATAACTATACTTCATTCCAAATTATCGATAATGCAAGTAATATCGGAACTGGAGGTATGGCAACAGCATTTACAAGCAACGCAGGTACAAATAACTCAGTAATACAGCTTCCTTCTTTCTCTGTTTTGGTTGAGGGAGAAACTGGAAAACATAGCACAACAATTGATGTTTACGACAATATTGGACAAAAACATATTGTCGAGATAAATTATACTCAAGATACTGAACCAGGTACAAATAAATGGTTCTGGGATATTGTGATTGATGATGGAAAAATTGCTCCTCATTCAGGTAATAGCGGAACAGCTACTTTTAATGAAGATGGCTCTTTGCGTGCATTCTTGTATGATAACGGGGATGCTTTAAAATTTAACGCACCTGGTGGTGGAGAAGTTAGTATAAGCTTGAATGCAGGTAATGCAGGTTCATTTTCGGGCATGACTCAGCTTGCATCAGCAAGTACTAACGTGGCTATTCAACAAGATGGTTATGCACTTGGCGTACTAAATAATATAAATGTTGATGATCAAGGGATTATTTCCGGTATTTACTCAAACGGTGTTACAAAAACTTTAGCTCAAATTGCGATGGCAAACTTTACAAATGAAGCAGGATTGCAAAAAGAAGGAAATAGTCTTTACTCTTCAAATGGTTCTTCTGGTAATGCTATTGTTGGTTGGGCTGGTGAAAATAACAAATCTGTTATAAAAGCAGGATATTTGGAAAGCTCTAACGTTGACTTGACTGATGAATTTGCAAAGCTGATTATTTCTCAACGTGCACTTGAAGCAAACTCAAAAGTAATAAATACCTCAGATATGATTCTTTCCACAATCATCGACAGAATGAAGCGATAATTAAAATAATAAGACGGGCAAGTTGAATTGCCCGTCTATTTTATATAAGTATTAAAGTTTTGCACAATTCGTGTCGATATCTTATACAAGAGAACATAGTTGTGAATCAAGTAAGGGCAATTCAAAATGCATTATTTACTCTACATTTTATAATAAAACAAAAAAACATAAACTATGTATTGACTTTTTTTTGCTCTTCTTTTAATTTGACTTAAGAATGGAGGAAAGATGATACAATTAACAAGAATTAATGGACAAGAAATATATATCAACAATGATCTGATGGAGTTTATAGAGTCAACACCAGATACTATTATAAGTTTAACTACAGGGAAAAAGCTTATCGTAAAAGAAACAATAGAAGAAGTAATCGATAAAATTATTGAATTCAAAAATAAAACAATTAAAAATTGGGATTCAATATCAAAAAAATAGGTTGAGGTTGATATGGATTTAGGTACTGTTCTTGGTTTAGTGTTGGCAAATGCACTTGTCTTTATTCCCATTATTATGGCTGGAGATTTGGAGTCTTTTATCGATATACCATCTATTTTGATAGTTGTTGGTGGTGCTATATCAGCGGTTTTAACTTCTTTTCCTATACCTGAATTGTTTGGAGCATTTGCAGCTTTAAAAAAAGCTTTTTTTTCAAAGCCACAAGATTATGCAAAAATTATTGATAGCCTCGTAGATCTTGGAGAAAAAGCAAGAAGAGAAGGCTTGTTAGCACTTGAAAGAGAACTTGCAAACTTTGATGATGACTTTTTAAAAAAAGCTATACAGCTCGCTGTAGATGGAAATGAAGTACAAGTTATTGAAGGTGTGATGGGAATTGAAATCGATAATATAGAAGATAGACATAAGACTGGAAAAGATATCTTCGATGCATTAGGCTCTTTGGCACCTGCATTTGGAATGATTGGAACTCTTATTGGGTTGATTCAAATGCTGAAAGCTCTTGACGATCCAAGTAATATTGGTGCTGGAATGGCTGTTGCACTAATCACTACATTTTATGGATCTCTTATTGCAAACACTATATGTATACCATTGGCAACAAAACTTGATAGAAGATCAAAACACGAAGTATTAGAGAAAAACATCATCTTAAGTGGGATTTTAGCTATTCAATCAGGAGACAACCCAAGAGTTTTGAGAGATAAACTCGAAACTTTTATACCACCAAAACTTAGAAAAGGATCAAAGTAATGGCAAAGAATAAGAAATGCCCTGAATGCCCCAAAGTTGGTGCACCAGAGTATATGCTTACCTACGGAGATATGATGACTTTGCTCGTCACCTTTTTTGTCTTGTTAATCTCTTTCTCTTCAATTGAACAATCAAAATTTTCTATGGCTTCAACTTCTCTCAAGGGTGCTTTAGGTGTTTTGCAAGGTACGCAAGGTCAAATGCTACCAATGACAAAAATGCCATTGTTTTCTGTTGGAAGAGGAAAAACTGACAAGTTGGTTGAAGAGATTATGAAAGAAATACGCACTACAGCTCAAAAATCAGGCGAGAATGAAATGTTAAAAATTACTCATGATAAAGATACTATTCATTTTAGTTTATCTGCACCAATGCTATTTACTACTGGCTCTGCTGATTTGAAAGATACAGCAAAGCCTCTAATCAAACTAATTTCAGACGTGCTCATACTTTTTCCTTTTGAAATTAGAGTTGAAGGTCATACTGATAACTTGCCAATTAGCACACCTATGTTTCCTTCAAACTGGGAGCTATCTTTTTCAAGAGCGTTGTCAGTTGCCAAACAGCTTAATGAAAACGGCGTTAATAGCAGTCGTTTTCAAGTAATAGGCTACGGAGAAACAAGACCGATAGCCGATAATCTAACAGAAGAAGGCAGAGGGCTTAATAGACGCGTTGAGATTTATGTGAATTTACGAAGCGAAGTAAGAAAAAGTATTTTATCAAGTGTAGGAGAATAATATGAAGATTAATAATATCGGAAAAGTGAATGTTTTAGTTATTGTTATTATTGTTGTTGCTCAAATTATTATAGCGGGAGTTTTATATTTCATCTTATCTTCAAAAGGTGAACAAAAAATTAAGCCAATAAAAGTTGAGCATTCAAATAAAGATGCCATTATATCTGAAGAAGGAGGCTTCACCAATACAAAAGCAAGAGATTATATCAAAGAATATATGATTACAGAACTTAGCGATATTGTAGTTAATCCAAGAAATGCTCCAGAAAGCTTTCTTGTTGTTTCAATTGCATTAGAGCATCAAACAAAAAATGTAAATCTTATCACTGAATTAAAAAATAAGGATTTGTTGATAAAAGATAAGGTACTTAGTTATTTTTCTATAAAAGAAAAAGAAGAATTACAAGATATTGATTCCAGAGAATCATTTAAGCGTGACTTAAAAAGGGAAATCAATAGCTTATTAATAGAAGGAAAAATATCAAACGTCTTGATTCCACAGTTTGTAATACAATAGGAACGCATAAATGAGTAAGTTATTAACACAAGAAGAAGTTGATGCGTTGCTCTCCCAAGAGCAAGGTCCCGATCAAGTATTTGAATTCGAGAATAAAAAGAAAGAATTGCGTCTTTATGACTTTAGGCATCCTGATCGTGTATCTAAAGAGCAATTAAAAATACTAAGAAACATACATGATAACTTTGCAAGACTTTTGTCGACTTACTTGTCTAATCAATTAAGAACCATGATTGACGTTAAACCTCCAACTATTGAACAAGTAACCTATTTGGAATTCACTATGTCAGCATCCGACTTTACTTATATGTATATCTTTGATATTACTAATTTGGATGGGCAAGCATTACTTGAAGTTGACCCAAATCTATCATTTTTTGTGATTGATAGACTATTTGGTGGTACTGGAAGCAGTGTGCAAAGAAATGAAGCAACACCAACTATTATCGAGCGCTCTGTTATGAATACAGTCTCTGAAAGAGTCTTAGAGTTTTTAAAAGAAGCATGGCAACATATTGATATTTTACAACCCAATGTTCTTACATTTGAAACTAACCCTCAACTTGTTACAATAGCACCAGCATCTGAAACTATGATTGTATTTAACTTTCCAGTAATAGCCAGAAACTTCGAGTTTTATATCCTATTATGCTTTCCATATTTTATGCTTGAGCCAATTTTAAAAAAATTAATTACCCAAAATTATATTGCTCTTACAAAGAAAAAACCTAATGAAATTGATGCAAAAAACCTTTACAGATCGCTTGAGAATACCCCAGTTAAGTTTTCAGTTGAAATAGGATCCCTTGATCTACTTGTTCAAGATTTTATGAATTTAGAGCAAGATGATATATTGGTTTTGCAAAAATCGATAAACGATGCGTGTGTAGCAAAAGTACAAGGTCAGTATTTGTTTTCTGGAGCACCAGGAATTTATAATAAAAAATATTCATTTAAAGTGGAACATATTACAGATGATGAAGGAGATATAATATGAGTAACTCTCCACAAATAAAAAAATATATAGAGTTTTTCATTAACAATGCATCAGGTGTTTTAAACACTATTACAAATCAAATTATTGATTTTAACGTAGTTGAATTTGGCGACTTTGACTTTAGCAAAATCCAGTCAAATATTGAAATACCTTGCATTGCTTTGTCCATTACCTACTCTGGTAGTGCAAGCTTTCAGCTTCAACTTATCATGGACAAGGAATCAGTAGCCATATTCGCTGATCTCATGATGTTAGGTGATGGCGATGCGGATTATATACCTGATGAACATAATGACGCAATGAAAGAGATGTGCAATCAAATACTTGGTAGTATGACTGCTGAATTTGCAGGAGAAGATGTAAATTTGAGTGGTACAGTTAGTGAAATTGAACTTACTGATATGGAAATACAACAAAATTTTTTAATTGATAGCAAGATGCAAGAATTGACATTTACGGTCATTGGAAAAACATTTTCGTGCTTTTTAGTTTTTGACGATCAAGCAATTGCTTCTATCAACGCAAGCTTTGAAGTAGATGATACTCCTGCATACCAACCAGATAAACCCTCATTTAAAGATAGCATACAACAAGAGCCTGTTAGAGTATCGAGAGCACAATTTAGCGAAATTGAAGAAGTCAGACCAAGTTCAGGTAAAAATATTAACATTGATGTACTAATGGATGTTGTTTTGCCTGTTACAGTCGAGCTTGGTAGAAAAGACATGAAAATCAAAGAGATATTAGAAATCGGGCAGGGCTCCGTTGTAGAACTCGACAAACTTGCAGGCGATTTAGTCGATTTGATGATTAACGGTAAAAAATTCGCTGTTGGTGAGGTGATGGTGGCTGATGAAAATTATGCTGTCCGAATTGTCAGTCTTGTATCAAGAGAAGAAAGAATTAAAAGTCTTGGTCAAGATTAATGAAGCATATCTTGTTAATTATTTTCCTTATATCAACTACGTTGCTTTTTCCGCAAATTGATAGTACTTTTTTCAAGGATACCAGTATCGATACACTGGATAGTTCATCTTACAGTGTGACAAGTCTTGAAGGCACTGCAACACCTTCGTTTGCTATCATGATGGGGAAAATGATATTTAGCCTAATCATAATTTCATTAATACTTTATATAGCTTTAAGGCTTTTTAAGTCTTTGAATCGAGGATTATCATTAAAATCTAAAAATAATATAAAGGTAATAGAGACTCAGCCCTTGGCTTATAAGCAATTAGTGCAACTTGTTTTGATTAGTAAAAAACTATATATAATTGCCTCCAATCAAAACACTATTAAAGTGATTGATATTATCGAAAATCAAGAAGAAATAGAAGAAATTACTAATCAAAAGCCACAACAAGAAAACTCTATTTTTATTAGTCTATATGCCAAGCATTTAAAGAAGAAGGGTAAAAATGAACATTAGATTTCCCAATGTTCAAAAGTTTAAGACATTTTTAAACAAACGAACTTTGATTTTTCTTGTTCTTGTTTTAAGTGTTTGTAGTATCTATGGGCAAGTAATGCCACGAGTAAGTATTGGTTTTGATGAAGCCCAGTCACCGAAAGACGTTGCAAATAGCTTACAAATTCTATTACTAATCACTGTTATTTCACTTGCACCTTCAATTCTAATTATGATGACATGCTTTACTCGCATTTCAATTGTTTTATCATTTGTACGTAAAGCTTTGGGAACTCAACCTGTCCCAAGCAATCAGATATTGGTAAGTATATCTCTTTTATTAACTTTTTTTATAATGAGCCCTGTATTCAAACAAATCAATGATAGAGCATTACAACCATATTTGAAAGCGGAACTGACTCATGAAGAATTCTATAAAGAAGGAATAAGCCCTTTAAGAACATTTATGTTAAAGCAAACAAGAGAAAAAGATTTAGCTTTGATGTTAAACACTTCCAGAATGCCAAAACCAGAAAATGCAGACGAGATAACTCTTCCTATTCTTGTAAGTGCATATGCATTGAGCGAGATCAGGCTTGCTTTTGAAATGGGCTTTTTAATATACCTGCCATTTTTGATGATAGACATGATAGTTGCGAGTATCTTAATGTCGATGGGAATGATGATGTTGCCTCCTGCAATGATATCTGCACCATTAAAAATACTTTTATTTATAATTGTTGATGGCTGGTATTTAATTGTTCAAACTCTTGTAAGAAGCATAAATTGGTAGGTATATATGAGCCAAGAATTAGTAGTAGAAATAGCAACTAAAACACTGTATTATACAATGATAATTGCTGCACCAGTACTTATAACAGGTTTGGTTATAGGTGTTCTTTTGTCTATAATGCAATCAGTTATTCAAATAAAAGAAATGACGTTGACATTTATCCCCAAAATCTTATCAATTACTGTCGTACTTTTGTTGACCATACCCTGGATGATCAATAAGTTTATCGAATACTTTAATTATATTATGAATATTATGATGACGGTAAAATAAATGGCTTAAGCGATGTTTGAAACACTTGGCATAACACTAATTGAGTTTCAAAACTGGCTTTTAATATTTATCAGAATAGCTGTTTTGTTTGTTGTTTTACCTTTGTTTTCTAACGAGTCTGTTGACCCTCGTGTAAAGGTATTCATCTCATTGTTTTTTTCATTAATATTGTTTAAAATCATACCATATGAACAAAGTTTGCCCAAAGAATTTGTTGCCTTTATTTTTTTGACTGTTAAAGAAGCAATAGTCGGAGCCTGTATAGGGATGTTTGCAGCCATTTTATTTGAAAGTTTCCGTTTTGCAGGCGGTCAAGTAGGGCATCTCATGGGTATTAATATGGCTGAAATGATAGACCCTTTATATGATGAGCAATCTCAGGCTATCTCAGAACTATTCAATATCGTTGCTGTACTCTTAATTTTATTAGTAGATGGTCACCACTTTTTTATTAAAGTCATAGCAGATAGCTTTATAATTATACCCTTAAATGGTTTACAATTACCTTCTGAGCTTGTGCCTAAATTTGTATCAATTCTTCAGATAATAGTTATTTCAGGAATAAGAATTGCTGCACCTGTTATGATCTTATTGTTACTAATAAGAATAATGGTCGGCATATTGAACAAAATGGTTCAAGAAGCAGATATCTTTAGCATCATTTTAGTCTTGAACATCTTGCTTGGTCTATACATATTGCAATACTTTTGGCCCTACTATGCAACTCTTGTTAACGAAATGTTTGGCAAATTCAAGCAAGACATTCTTATCTTGATGAAAATGATGGGCTAATTAACTATTTACTGCTTTTTTTCTTTAGTGTAACTATTAATTCAAACTCACCTCTTGGTTTTTCAACTATAAGTTTATCCAAATAGGGAATTGGGTTGTTTAATAATTCTGATTCTGTTACTTCAACAAAGTTTCCTTCAGTAATCACCCAAAAAAGCTTTTCAATTTTCTGTTGGGGTTTACCTGCAGTTTTACCTGTTTTTTTGGTTCCTTTTGCTTCTTGCATTATTTCTCCAATGATTTCATATTCTGGATGTTGTTCAACAAAGTCCAGGAGTATTTTTATATTAAAAAAACGCTTAAAAAGATTACAACGTGTCTTGCAATTACTTGCACATACAATCATGCTTTCAAAGCGTTTAGTTTTATGACAAATAATATTATTAGAGTCTGAAATGCCCCATTTTTTATTGAGGGTTCTATCTCTTCTCTTTTCTGACGACATTTTTAAATTAGGTTATTATCTTTTAAACATTTTTCGAGCTTTATAAAATTTTGTGGTTCTAAATCACACAAAGGTAAGCGAAGCTCATTCGAAATTAATCCCATCATTGAAAGGGCATTTTTCACGGGTATTGGGTTAGTTTCAATAAACATATTTTGATTTAATTCAAGCAATTCTAAGTGAATTTTTCTTGCCTCAGCATGATTATTATCCAATGCTGCATGTATCAAATTACGCATTTTTAAAGGTACAATATTTGCTGTTACTGATATACATCCCTGAGCACCTATACACATCAATGGATAGTTGATTGCATCTTCTCCTGATAATAAAAAGAAACCTGCAGGTGCATCTTTAATTATTTTACCTGCTTGTACAATATTGCCGCTTGCTTCTTTGATACCAATAATTTTGTTAGGAAATTCTTTTGCAAGTTTTATTGTTGTTTCTGCTGATTGATTACACCCTGTTCTGCCTGGTACATTATACATAATAATCGGAATATCGACATTTTTTGCTAAGTGGCTATAATATTGATAAATACCCTCTTGAGTTGGTTTATTATAATATGGGGTAACAATCAAAGCTGCTTCTGCTTCATAATACTTTGCTCTTGCTGTGTTGAGGAGTGTTTGAGATACATTATTTGTACCTGTACCGATGATATAAGGGATTTTGCCTTTAAGTCTTTGTGTTGCAAAACGTAATAAGCTTTCTTTTTCATCATTTGCCAAAGTTGCAGTCTCGGCTGTTGTACCTAAAAGGACTATTACGTCGGTTTTATTTTCAATATGAAAATCAATAAGTTTTTCAAGGGCATTATAGTCAATTTCATTGTTCTTAAATGGTGTTACAAGTGCTACCATGGATCCTTTCATAATTCCTCCAATTCTTTTATAAAAACATTTTTTTAACTGTTTCTGGTTCTATATATTTGCCTAATAAGCACATTAGCTTAATTCGTGCTTTAGGTCCTTTTAGATCACCTCCCATAATTACACCGTGATTGACAAGATCTTTTCCTCCACCGGAATATCCATATTCTGGCAAAACACGCCCTGTGTAAGCTCTTGAAACAAGAACCACAATAATATTATTATTAACTAAATTTACAATATCTGTAACAAGATATGGCGGTATATTTCCACGACCAAATGCCTCAATAATAATTCCCTTTGCATTATTATCTAAAGAGCTTTTTAAATACCTATTACTTATTCCAGAGACCATTTTAATAAGATCAACATTTGTTTCAATTTTGTCTGTCCAGACGCTGTCTCTCTGGATTATTTTTCTGTGATAAATAATATCATCTGAGTCAATATAGCCAAGAGTGCCATAACCTGGCGATTCAAAAGAGTCAACACGGCCTGTATCAACTTTTACAACATCTCTTGCTGTATGAATTTCATCATTCATAACAACCAAAACACCTTTATCAATGGAGTTTGGGTGAGCTGCTACTCTAACTGAGCCAACGATATTACGAGGTCCATCAAGCCCTAATTCATCACCTGATCTCATAGCCGCAGTAAACACTACTGGTTTACGTGTTGTAAGTGTAAGATCAAGCATATAAGCGGTTTCTTCAAGAGTATCAGTACCGTGAGTTATCACAATACCATCATAATCAATTATTTTTAAATCTACAAACTTAGAAAGTTCAAACATTTTGTCTGGTGTCATAAATGGGCTTGGAATATTTGCAAACTCCAGAATATCTATATTAGCAACTGAGTTTAACTTCGGAAATTTCAACAAAAATTCTATGAGCTCATCAGAAGGAATAACACCCTTCTCTGAGTCATATCTCATCGCTATTGTGCCACCCGTGGTAATAATTAAGATTCTTTTTTTCAATTTTCACCTTCATATTATGATTTTAAATTAAATAACATATTTTGCTACAAAATTGTCAAGTGAAATCTTAAGAAACCGCAAATACAAGCTTTCATCTTGTAAAAATAAAACCCGCTTAATGAAAGTTTTCAACTTGTATAAATAAAAGCCTATAAATTCCTGTTTCCAAGCATTAAATTGCTCCATTACAAACATACTAAACGTAATTCACTATTTATAACTCACCGTACGCTGACTAAACCAACTCACCAATTAGTGTACAAAAATAATACTTGACAATAGCTTTAAATATTATATATTAGTTATAAGGAGTAGTAATGCTGAATAGAAAGAGCATAGTTTTAATAGAAGACGATAAAGTTGATATAATGGTTTTTAAAAAGTGTCTAAAAGACTTAGAAATTAACAATCCACTTTTAATATTTAAAAATGGAGAAGAATTCTTTAATAGTCCTAAAGAGTTTTTTGTAAATTCTATTGGAATTATATTCTTAGATCTAAATACACCCAAGTTTAATGGATTTGATTTTTTGAAAAAGATACAACTTGAGCAAAAATATTATACTATCCCTATTATAATTGTTTCAACTTCAAAAGATGAGAATGATGTCATGCAAGCTTATCAATCGGGTGCACGTGGTTATATTCACAAATGTTCAAACAATAAGATATTTGCAAAGAGTCTAAAAATTACTTTTGACTATTGGGATACACAGGTATTATTATAAAGATAGGAGGTTTTATGATAAATTACAAAGTTTTACTTGTTGAAGATGATTTTATAGATAGAAAGGCTATTGAGCGTTTTTTGAAAGATTATGACAATGAATACATATTTTACTTTGCAAGTTCATTCAAAGAAGCTTTGCGCCTACTTAAAGACAATAGAATAGATGTAATTGTCTCTGATTACCAATTAGGTGATGGCGATGCAATGCAGCTAATGGCATTATACAAAGATATTCCATTGATTATTATTACTGGTGCTGAAGACGTTGAGCTTGCTGTTACAAGTATGAAAGCAGGTGCATTTGATTTTCTTGTTAAAGACAAAGAAAGAGCTTATTTACAAATGATTCCTATCACATGTGCCTATGCTATAAAGAGAAAAGAACAAGAAAGTATGCTAAATAAGATGGTTCAAGCTGTCGAGCAAAGTCCAACTCTTATAATAATTACAAACAAAGAGGGATTAATTGAGTATATCAACCCAAAAGTTACAGAGCAAACTGGCTTTACTTTTGAAGAAATAAAATACAAAAGTCCTAAAATATTCAATTCTGGGCATCAAAGTAGTGAATTCTATAAAAACTTCTGGGATATTTTGAACAGAGGTGAAAAATGGAATGGTGAATTTTATAATAAGAATAAAGATGGCACATACTATTGGGAGTCTGCCTCAATTGCACCAATAAAAAACAGTGCTGGTGATACAACACATTTTGTCAAAGTTGGTGAAGATATTTCTCAAAAAAAGAAGGCAGAAGAATTAAATATTTATTCTGAAAAATTAAAAAGTATTCTGGAGATTGCAGGTACTGTATCACATGAGCTTAACCAACCTTTACAAATTATTATGGGGCATTGCGAGCTGTTAAGTGAGAAAGCAAAACAAAATCCATGGCTGGAAAAAAGTATCAGCAGTATTTTATCAAATATCGAAAGAATCGTCGAAATTATCAATAAAATTAGAACTATAACAGAGTACAAAACACGAAAATATGCCGATGGTACAGATATAATTGATTTACAATAAAGGATATACATGAACATTGTAATAACTGCTTGCCTAAAATGGCTTAAATATAATATAGAGACAATCCATCACAGTTGTCTAAAAAAGGATATATATGGATGATGATTTAAAAAGGCTTATCGAAATAAAAAGGTTTACAAATGATAATGAAGAATTCTTATCTGATGTAGTTGTTAGAGAAATAACACTCGAGATTTACATTAATAATACTCGTTTTATTGGCTTATCTACTCTACCTGAGTATTTACACGAACTTGCATATGGCTTTTTGTTCTCTGAAGGCATTATTCGTTCTCATCATGAGATAATTTCTGTCGATTTTAAAAAAGATGAACATTCGATTTATTTCAATTGCGATATACCAAATCAAAGAATTAATAGTTTTATGCTTAGCAGAGAGAAAAACTCAGGATGTGCTGCAGCTTTTAGTAACTCAATTTCTGGCGGTAAAAGTGACTTTCCTCAATATAAAATTGAAAAAGACTTAATCTTCTCTGCCATGATAGATTTTCAAAAAAAATCTGATCTCTTTCAGCAAACAGGAGGCGTCCATAGTGCTGCTATTTTGCAAGATAATCAGATAAAGTGCGTACGAAATGACATTGGTAGACACAACGCTGTTGATAAAGTTGCAGGCAGTTTTTTGCAACAAAAAAAGACATTGAATGACTGTGTTTTGCTTTCAACAGGTAGAGTCTCTTCCGAAATAGTAAAAAAGGCTATTAGACTTGGATTTCCTTTAATTGTCTCACATTCTGCAGCTACATCTGAAGCAATTAGGCTTGCATGGGAACACAAGCTATATCTAATAGCATTTGCCAGAGGGAAAAGATTTAACCTCTATACCGGATTTAATCAAATAAAAATAATATAGGAGGCAACATGAAACTACAACTTAATGAAAAAATTCAATCTAATTTTCTCGTCGTCATACCAGCTTGGCAAGATTTTGATTTTAATGAATTGAAAGCATTTATACCTGCTGGTATTTTCAAAGTAATTGAGGCATGGATCCAGAAGAAAGAATACAATTGGAAATCTGATGAGCTTCAATATATCAATTTCAATAATGCAAAAGAGGACAAAGATATCATCTTATTAGGGCTTGGTGAAAAAAAAGAAAACTTCTCGTATAACCAAATGCAAGGTATTTTTGCAGATATCTATAATCTGGCAAAAAAAAATAAAGCGAAAGAAATTAATGTAATTGCAGAACACTTAATTGCAGATTTTGGAAACGTAGAAGAATTTATCCAATTAGCAGCACAAACTTTTGAAGAATGCTCATATGAATTCGACACTTATTTTGAAAAAAAACAAGAATATCTCCTCAAAAAGGCTGTATTCATAAGTAAAAAAACAACCGAAAATATCATTGAACTTGTGCAAAATAGTTTGCTTTTTGGACAAGCAATCAACCTTGCAAAACAGCTTGTAAATGAACCTGCAAATGAAATGACTCCTCGTAAAATTGCAGAAATGGCTCAAAAAACAGGAAATTCATATGATTTTGAAGTCAAAGTATATGATGAGAAAAAAATCTCATCTTTTGGTATGGACGCATACATAAACGTTGCAAAGGGCTCAGATAATCAGCCCAGATTGATTGTTATGTATCACAAAGGAGATCCAAGCAACCCGCATGATATTCTTGGCTTAATTGGCAAAGGACTTTCTTTTGACTCAGGAGGTTACAATATTAAGCCTGGTGAAGGCATGGGTGCAATGAAGAGTGATATGGCTGGCTCTGCAGCTGTTATAGGTGCAATGGCTGCTATTTCTAATGCAAAGCTACCAATCAACGTTACTGCAGTTGTTGCTGCATGTGAAAACTTGATTTCTGGTCGTGCATATAGACCTGGAGATATTATTAATACTATGGCAGGGAAAACAGTCGAAATAATCTCCACCGATGCAGAAGGCAGATTAACTCTCGCTGATGCCATGCATTTTGCAATAAAACACGAAAGAGTAACTCAACTTGTAGACATTGCAACCTTAACCGGTGCAGCAGTGGTAGCATTAGGAGGAACAAGAGCTCCTGTATTAACAAACCAACAAGAACTATATGAGGCTCTACAATACGCCGAGAAATATTCAAATGAAAAATACTGGCAATTACCAACAGATGAAGAATATGCAAACTTGAACAAATCAACTGTTGCCGATTTGAAGAACTCTGGAGGTAGAATGGCTGGCACAATCTCTGCAGGTTTGTTCTTAAGAGAGTTTGCTCAAGATAGACCTTGGATGCATATTGATATTGCTGGCATGGCAATGACTGATAAACCAAAAGCTTGGCAGCAAAAAGGTGCAACAGGTTTTGCAGTAAAAACTTTATTCTACTTTGTGAAGAAAATGTCAGAAAGTAAATAACAATTACCAATATTTGGCAGAGTCAAAAGGCTCTGCCTTTTTTTTAAGGAGTTTTTATGATACAAATTATTGGAACTAAAAAATGTCGTGATACTCAAAAAGTAATACGTTACTTAAAAGAACGGGGTATTGATTTTCAGTTTAAAGATTTACAAATAAAGGGTCTAAGTCTTGGAGAGATCACAAAGATAAGTCAACAAATCCCTATTGACGATTTGATTGATAAAAACTCAAAAGAATATGAAAAGCTTAATTTAAAGTATATCATTCATGATAAACTTGAAAAGCTTTTAGCACAGCCTCTATTGTTTAAAACTCCAATAATCAGAAAGCAAAATAAGGCTTTTTTAGGCTTCGATATTGATATGCTGGAGCAGTTATTACAGTAAAATTTGTAATAAAAAAGCAGGCATTTGCCTGCTTTTAATTTATGGCTCCGGAGGAGGGATTTGAACCCCCGACCTAGTGGTTAACAGCCACCCGCTCTAACCCCTGAGCCACTCCGGATCGTCTTCATCACTGCTATGATTTATATTTACCTATTTATTGAACCTATGTTTTATTGTCAATAAGTTTTTTAATAAATGTTTAAATATTTAATTCGTAAAGAGCTAACATATTGAAAAATAGATAATAAATTTATCAAAAAAATATCATGAATAGGCAATAAACATTAGAGAAAACACTGTGAGATTTTTTTATTATCAAATTATGTATTGAAAATGTGTAAAAATAAGCATTATTTATAAATATGTTTTTCATAAAAACTTGCATTAAACTTAGTATATTTGAAAATTATATCAATTTAATAGAGCTACATTTTTAAGCGTACATACAAATAATCAAGACTATTATTAAGTCTTTTGATTTGATTATTAAAAAACTTTGTAGTTGCATCGTTGTTTTCTTCTGGATTATTTTCTAACGATAGGAAGCTTGCTTCTAAATCCCTAATATAGTTCTGTCTGTCTTTTGGCGATGAAATCACAATTGGAGGGTATAGATCAAACATAAGAACCCAATTTTCTGACAACCTTGCCACTCTTCCATTACCATCTGTAAAAGGGTGTATGCGGACTATTTCATGATGCAAGTAGATTCCTTTTAAAATAGAGTTATTAATCTCGTCAAGTTTAAACAACATGTTTTCTATGAGAGAGTTTAATCGATGAGGTTCTGGAGGGTTTAATTTGCCCAACTGCACCTGAGTTTTCCTATATGTTGCATTACATTTTGCATGATTTTCGGGATCAACTAAATAGTGCAAGTAAATAATATCTTTAGGGCTATTTATGCAATGATTATTAATTACTTCATCAGCAATGTAGTCAAGACCTTTCGCAAGATTACTTGTGTATATTTCAGCTTCTTGTCTGCTATTGGCTTCAAATTGTGCACTTTTAATGTTCATCACGTCTTGCAATCTCAACAAGCCTTTTAAGTATGTTCTAAAAAGCTTTAAGTTATTGTATTTTCGTTCGTAAACTAAGTAACGGAATAATTTTTTCTTTTTTTCTTCTAATGTGTTTAATAATTCTGTATCAATTTTGATATTTTGTGGATGTAATAAAAACATTCTTGCCCTTTCTGAAGCTAAATAACTATACTACATAGCTCAAACCTCTTCTGCTATTAAATCATACTCTAATGAGTCTATGATTTTTACTTTAACAATATCTCCGATATTTCTATTAGACTGCTTGATATAAACAATCCCATCAATATCTGGAGCATCATATTCACTTCTTGCTTCCCATTGATAGCCGTCTTCTTTTGACTCATTATCGATTATTACTTCAAGCTCTTTACCGATAAACCTCACTAAGTTTTCAGCCGAGATTGCTTGCTGCAAAGCCATAATTTTGTCTCGACGTCTATCAGCAGTTTTTGGTGTTACTTGTTTTGGAAGATCTGCAGCTGTTGTGCCTTCTTCTGGCGAGTAACTAAATACACCCAATTTATCGAATTTCATCTCTTGTATAAATCTTAGAAGTTCATTAAATCTCTTAACATCTTCTCCAGGAAAGCCTGTGATCAAGCTTGTTCTTAACACAGCATCAGGGATTCTTTTTCTAATATGACTTAAGATTGAGATAATGTGAGCTTTATCAGTGTGTCTATTCATGTCTTTCAAAATATCATCATTAATATGCTGTATTGGAATATCAAAATAATGGCATAGTTTCTTTATCTTTGCAAGTTCGTCAATTATCTCAAAAGTCAAATGAGCTGGATGCAAATATAGTAATCTTATCCAACGAAAATCTTGTATTTTCTGGACTTCTTTCAATAAGTCTATCAATCTTTGCTGTTTATATAAATCAGTACCATATTGTGCTGTATCTTGTGCATTTATTATCAATTCTTTAACGCCTTGATTAGCAAGTGTTTTTGCCTCTTTTATCAAAGATTCGATACTTTCGCTTTGCAAATCTCCACGTATGCTTGGAATTGCACAATACGAACAATGGTTATTGCAACCATCACTAACTCTTAAATAGGCATAATGATGAGGAGTAAGTATTGATCTCTTTAGTGGCAATTGCTCATGTTTGTCGGAACTTTTAACAGTTGCTGGCATTTGCGACAAGATGTTTTTTAGTAAATCAAAATCTTTAAGTCCTATCCAGTAATCAACTTCGCTTATTTCCTTTTTTAAAACATCAATATATCTTTTTACAAGACAACCAGTCACAATCAGTTTGACATTCTTATTATTATGTTTCAGTTCTGCGTATTCAAGTATGTTATTAATAGATTCTTCTTTTGCGGGGTTTATAAAACCACAAGTATTTATTAATATATACTTTGCCTCTTCAGGAATTTCTGTATATATCAATCCATAATCTAAAAATATCTGTTTGAAATATTCAGAATCAACTAAGTTTTTGGGACAACCTAAACTAACTATAGCAAACTTATTCATTGCACCTCTAAAAATTTATTGAAATGGAAAATAAAAGCAGGGCAAGATTTTGCCCTGCTGTGTGTATTTTTAACTTAATAAGTGGCAAAGTAAGCCAGAACGTAACTTTGGTTCAAACCAAGTAGATTTTGGTGGCATAATCATGCCTGCATCTGCAATATTAATTAATTCGTCAACTGATGTTGGATGCATTGAAAATGCGACTGCTTCTCCAGCATCAACTCTTTTACTTAGCTCATCAAGTCCACGTATTCCACCAATAAAATCTATTCTATTATCAGTTCTGGGATCTTTAATACCCAGTATAGGCTCAAGTAAATTGTTTTGCATAATAGAAACATCAAGTGAGCCAACAGGATCATCAGCTGGGAATGTACCATTTTTTGCAGTCAATTTGTACCATATTTTATCAATATACATTCCAAATGTATGAAGAGCTTCTGGCCTGTAAGCCTTATCAGCAGAGTATTCTTCTATTTCAAATTTTTCATTTACTTTATTCATAAACTCATCTTTAGTATTACCATTAAGATCAACCACAATGCGGTTGTAATCGTAGATAGCAAGCTGATCATGTGGGAAAATTACAGATAAAAAGAAATTATATTCTTCTTCTCCTGTATGGTTTGGGTTTGCATCTCTTCTTCTTTGTCCAACTCTCACAGCAGAAGCACTACGATGGTGCCCATCAGCAATGTATAGGCATTCAATTTCTTTGAAGCTATTCATAAAGAAATTGATATCTTCATTTTTATCAATACGCCACACTATATGTCTGACATCATCTTCTGCAGTAAAGTCATACAATGGCGGGTCTTTCATTAATTCATTCATTTTATCAGTAATATTCTTTTGAGCTCGATATGTAAGAAATATCGGTCCTGTTTGTGCATTTAAAGTATCAACATGTTTTATTCTATCTGCTTCTTTGTCAGCACGGGTATGTTCGTGTTTTTTAATTAAGTCTTTTTCATATTCCTCTATTGAGGCACCTGCAACTAAACCTGTTTGCGCATGACCATTCATTACTTGTTGATATAGATAAAAACATGGCTTTTCTTCTTTTATGAAATGCTTATTATCGATTAATGAGTAAAAATTCTCTTTAGCTTTTTGATAGACTCTTTCATCATAAAGATCAATTTCTCTTGGTAAATCAATTTCTGCTTTATCTACATGTAAAAAACTAAGGGGGTTACCTTTAACCATTTCTCTTGCTTCATCAGAGCTCATTACGTCATAAGGTAATGCTGCTATTAAGTGAGCTTTTTCTTTTGCAGGTCTTACTGCTGGGAAAGGGCGAACTATTGACATTTTCATTCTCCTATATTTTTTTTAATTAACTTAAACTAATACTTTTAATTTTGCTTTTTATGTCAATGAAAATCTATAAAAATATTTAAAAAATAATTTGCTTATTTATTTTTATCGTTTATATATTATACTATAAAATGAAAACAACATTAAGGAGTTCATTATGAAAATAGTTATCGTGGGTGGTGTAGCTGGTGGTGCAACTACAGCTGCAAGACTGAGAAGAATTGACGAACACGCAGAAATCATCATGTTCGAAAGAGGCGAGTATATTTCGTATGCAAACTGCGGATTACCCTATTATATTGGAGGAGTTATTAATGATAGGGAAAAACTTTTTGTGCAAACACCTGATACTTTTCGTAGCAAAATCAACGTTGATGTACGAGTTTTATCTGAGGTTGTTAAAATTAATCGAGATCGTAAATCTGTATTAGTAAGAAATATACAGACAGGTGAAGAGTATGAAGAAACATATGATAAGTTAGTTCTTTCACCTGGTGCTGAACCGATTAAGCCACCATTACCAGGTATTGACAAGAAAGGGATATTTACTTTAAGAAATGTGCCTGATACTGATAAAATTAAAAGCTATATAGACGAGAATAATGCAAAACGTGCTGTAATTATCGGGGCAGGGTTTATCGGCTTGGAAATGGCTGAAAACTTACATCATATTGGCATGAATGTTACAATTGTCGAAATGGCTGCACAAGTAATGAATATGCTGGATTATGAAATGGCTGCTCAAATACATCAACATTTAAAAACCAAAAATGTCGAGTTTTTCCTAAAAGACTCTGTTGTTTCCTTTTCAGAAGATAATGGGACTCTGATAGTTAACTTAAAAAGTGGCAAAAAGATTCGCACTGATTTAGTGATTCTTTCTATTGGGGTTAGTCCCGATAGTAAATTAGCAATCGATGCTAATTTAGAAGTAGGGGAGAGAAAAGGTATTGTTGTTAATGACTATATGCAAACAAGCGATGAGAATATTTATGCTTTGGGCGATGCAGTTTTGTTTAAGCATCCTCTTTTGAATAAGCCTGTTATAACTTATCTTGCTGGACCTGCAAATAAACAAGGACGCATAGTTGCTGATAATATAATATATGGTAATAAAAGGAAATATAAGGGTGCAATTGCGAGTGCAATTGCCAAAGTGTTTGACATAACTGTTGCCTCAACAGGTTTATCAGAAAAAGCTTTAAAACAAGAAAATATACCCTTTATCTCTTCTATTACTCATGGCACATCGCATTCTGGGTATTATCCTGATGCATTGCCTTTAACATTAAAGCTTCTCTTTTCTCCCGATGGTGAGAAAGTGTATGGTGCTCAAATAATTGGATATGAGGGTATTGATAAGAGAATAGATATTATAGCAACAGTTCTAAATGATTCTGGAAGCATATACGACTTGCAAGAAATAGAACATGCATATGCACCTCCATTTTCATCAGCAAAAGACCCTGTTAATATTGCTGGTTTCGTAGCTGAAAACATTATAAAAGGCTTACTAAAAACTGTTGACTGGAAATATCTACTGGAAGCAGATAGAGAAAACCATTTCTATTTGGATATAAGAACTGCTGATGAGTTTGCATTAGGTTCTATAGATGGCTCAATTAATATTCCTTTGGATGATATACGTAGCCGCCTTGATGAAATCCCTAAAGATAAAAAGATTATTACTTTGTGTAGTGTCGGTCTTCGTGGCTATCTGGCTGCAAGAATATTAATGCAAAATGGATATGAAGAAGTTTATAACCTATCTGGGGGATACAAAACTTACGAATACTCAACACAAAAACAAAGTAATGAGGATATTTTTGAAAAGAACTATATCACTAAAGACGATATGATTTTACAAGCTAATCCTGCACATATGAGACAAGATAGAGAAACAAAAACAATAAACATTGACGCTTGTGGTTTGCAGTGTCCTGGACCTATTATGAAACTAAAAAATGAAATAGACAAAATTAATGAAGGCGATGTTTTAGTTATAACAGCTTCAGATCCTGGATTTACCAAAGATGTTGGTTCTTGGACCAATATTACGGGTAATAAGTTGTTAGGAATTAAGCATGAAAAAGGAAAAATTATTGCAGAAATAATGAAAGAAGAGCAAAAAGCAAAAACTGGCTCTCAGGTTCAGGGTGATAATAAAACAATTATTGTCTTTAGCGATGATATGGACAAGGCTTTAGCTTCATTTGTAATTGCTCACGGTGCAGCTTCAACAGGTAAGAAAGTCACAATGTTTTTTACTTTCTGGGGCTTGAATGTAATAAAAAAAGTACAAAAACCCAAAGTAAAAAAGGACTTTATGGGCAAAATGTTTTCAATGATGTTGCCAGCTCATAATGGCAAACTCAACCTTTCAAAGCTTAATATGATGGGCATGGGTTCAATTATGATGAAAAAGAGAATGGCATCACAAAAAATAGATTCTCTTGAAAGCATGGTAAAAGCTGCTGCAGACGTTGGTATTCAGATGATTGCTTGCCAAATGTCGATGGATGTGATGGGCGTCAAAGAAGAAGAATTACTTGACAACGTCATTATCGGAGGTGTTGCAAGCTATCTCGAAGAAGCTGAAAAATCAAACTTAAACCTCTTTATATAAACAATCCTTCCTAAACACTGCGCCTTGCTGTGTGTAACTATGCAGCAAGGCTTTTTTTGTATTTACAAGCATACTTAAATAATTGTTAACTATAAATATATTCATATGTGTAAAAGCTAAGGAATTTGACTCTTTTTTTAAATATCGAACTGTGTTTTTATATTATTTTTGATGTGATTATTAATTTAGGAGAGAACCTCATATAAACCTCTAATTAACAGGATATTATACCTAAAGCATCCCCTTTGATCTCCCCTGCTATCTTGGAGAATGAACGGCAAAGTAACGGGATGGTAACGGGATGGTAACGGGATGCTTTGATTGCTTAATTTTGTATGATGCAGTTTTACAAATATTATTCAGTAACAATTTAGAATGTTTATAAAATATTTAATGCATGTAATGTATTAATTTGAGCAGTATACAATAATAAGATTTTTTTAATTAGTATGATATTAGTTAAAGTTTTTAGTTTATTCTTTAAAACTGTTAATAATAAGCATGTATTGTGGGTTTTGAGCAAAATTACGATTTGTAAGCAGAACCAGATTTCTAATTAATCATTAATCACTTTTTTTGATCACTATATTAATATTGAAATGTTATTTCCTTTTCTCAGTTTATAATGAGAATGAACAATATTATTCAGAATTATTTATTCAAAAATCATATTTATTTGCTTTGGTATTACTGATTTATAGTTGTTTTGTTTGCTTAGATATTCTTTTTAGTATAAACATATTCTCAGAAATATCATTTGACAAAAAATGGTAAAGTAAAAAAGATTACAAAAGAGGATTAATTATGATAAGAATAGAGTCGTTATCAAAAGAATATGGTGATATAAAGGCTGTAAAGAACATAAGCTTGGTAATTAAGCAAGGCGAGATTACAGGTTTTTTGGGACCTAATGGTGCTGGTAAATCAAGTACCTTGAAAATTATAGCAGGTTACAACAAAGCAAGCAGCGGAAGAGTATATATAAATGAACAAAATATTGAAATTGAACCAGAAAACACCAAAAAACTTATTGGCTATTTACCCGAACTAAACCCACTCTACTCAGAAATGACTGTTTTTGAGTATCTAAAATTTGTTTGTGAAGTGAGGGGTATAAAAGGCTCTGAGTTTAATGCCAAATTAAAAGAGATAGCGGGCAAATGTGGTATTAAAGAGAGACTTAACCAGCAAATATCAACACTTTCAAAAGGGTTTAAACAACGAGTAGGTCTTGCTCAAGCAATAATTCATGACCCACCAATTTTAATTCTTGATGAGCCAACAAACGGTTTGGATCCCAATCAAATAATAGAAATCAGGAGTTTGATAAGAGAGCTTGGCAAAAATAAAACAATAATTCTTTCAAGCCATATCTTGCAAGAAGTACAAGCTATTTGTGATCGCATAATAATTATTCATCAAGGTAGCATAGCAGCAGATGCACCAAAAGAAGAGTTATTAAAAAGTGTACAAAAAAGACAAACAATAAGTTTAGAATTCACTCTTGTTGATATTACCGAAGACGATTTAATCACTCATTTTCCATTTATAACAGTAAAAAGATTCGAAAAAATGGAAAAAAGTATTGTAGTAGTATGTGAGACAACTTCTACAAAAGATATTAGATTTGAGCTGTCTAAGTATTTAAACAGCCTTAAAGCCACCATTTTGGGGCTTAAATACGAAGAAAAGACATTAGAGGAAGTGTTTCATAACGTAACAATTGGCAAGCTTTTAAACGGAGAAATAGAAGGGATAAAACAATGAAACAGATTAAATTAATAGCCTATCGTGAATTTGTTTCTTTTTTTAAAAGTCCAACAGCTTATATTACTCTGTTGGTTTTTACACTAATTAACACGTGGTTTTTCATTATGCCCTTATTCTCATCGGGTAATGCAACATTAAATGGGCTTTTTTATAGTATTCAGCTTGTTTGGTTGGTATATATACCTGTTTTATCGATGGGGCTGATTGCAAAAGAACGAAACATTGGAACTATAGAAACACTTTTGACAATGCCTATTAAGATCAAAGAGATAGTTTTAGGTAAATATATGTTTACACTTCTGATTATCTTAATCAGCTTATTATTGACTTTGCCAAACTTCATAACTATCGCATTATTGGGTCAAAACATTGATTATGGAGTTATATTTTGTGCATATTTGGGCTTATTTTTGATAGGTTCAGTATATGCAGCGATTGGTCTTTTTTGTTCGACTATCAATGCAAATCAGATATCGGCTTTTATATTGAGTTTTGTCTTGTCTTTAGTGCTTTTTTTGATGGAATACGCATTAATATTTGTGCCAAGTAGTTTGCTATCATTTTTTCAGTATTTTAGTATAACTTGGCAGTACGGAAATATTAGTAAAGGGGTATTGGATAGTCGTGTCATAGTCTATTTTGTCAGTCTTGTGTATATATTTCTTTTCTTTTCAATAGAGTATTTAAAAGATAGAAGGAGCAATTGATAGGTATGGCAAATATAAAAAAGTCAGAAAAAAGCATTCAAAGATTATTGACAATAATAATTATCATATTAATAAATATCATATCTATTTATGTGTTTAAAAAATATGATTTAACAAAGAATAAGTCATATACGTTAAGTAAAGAAACTATCGAGCTGGTTAGATCTCTTACAGAACCAATACGCATTAAGCTTTTCTTTTCTCCAGATTTACCAGCTGAATTATTAAATATTAAAAACTACACTAAAGACCTATTAAGTGAGTACCAAAGTAACTCTAAAGGTAAGATTAGCTTTGAGTTCGTAAGTACCAGCAATGTCGAGAAATTCAAACAAGATGCACTCAACAGCAAAATACCATCGATCACAGTACAAGTTATGGAAAAAGATAAAATGGAGTATCGCGATGTGTTCTTGGGAATGGCTTTGTCATATCGTGGATATTTAGAAACGGTACCAGTAATAACATCAAATGACGGTTTGGAATATATTTTATCTACCACGCTGAGTCGTTTGCTTAGACCAGAAAAAAAGAAAATAGCATATTTTACTCCTATTCAAGAAAATATTAGGGGAGAAGATGGCAGGGTGCCTCTTGATCAAGACTTTCAAGCTGCAATAAGCTTGCTATCTTATAATTACCTTGTCGATCGAACCGATTTATTCTTTCCTTTACCACAAGAAACAGATATGCTGATTATTAGTGGGATACGCGACTCCTTGCATGAAGCTCAGCTGTATTTATTAGATCAGTTTATTATGACAGGAAAGCCTGTTTTATGGTTTCAAGACAGGTATAATGCAGACAATAATGAAGAATATGCTGAAATAATACAGTCGAATGTTATAAGCTATTTATTTGACCAATATGTCTATATAAAACCAAATCTTATTTTAGATGCGTTTTGTTATCAGTTAACCGCAGCCAGAAATCAAGGTGGGCATTTAGTTCCTGTATCTTTCGATTACCCTTTTATCCCAATTTTAAAGAACCACAATAAAAACCATATCATCACCCAAAATCTTGGGCTTGTTCAAAGTATGTATGTATCTGAGTTATTCTTTAATGAAAAGAGTACTTTGTCCTTCACACCACTATTAATGTCTTCAATTGAAAGTGATGAACGGATGGGCAAAGAAATTGAGACCGATTATACTCAATTCAAAGAGATTAATATTGCTTCCTCATATAATAAAGGACCTTTCGTTATTTCAGCCATTTATAAAGGACCTATGCGAAGCTTTTATCAAAATAAAGGTTTGCGGCATGATGATTATAAAGAAAGCACTGAAAACGCATGTATATTAATGGTGTCGTCGAGCTCATTTGTAAGGAATGATGTTTTAAGTGGGGTACAAGGAAACAGAGAGTTTCTTTTGAACTCAGTTGATTACTTGCTCGGCAATGAGGCTTTGATAGGTATGAGAGCTCATACATTGACATATTCTCCATTAAAAGAACTGCCAGAAGCTCACCGTCTGTGGGTGAAGATATTGAATTTTATCTTGCCAGTATGTATAATAGCAGCTATTTTGCTTTGCTTTTATTTTAGAAGACTAAAAAGAGAGAAAAACATAAAAAAAGAGTATATAGATGAGTAAAAAGACACTGATAATGATTGTAATTGCTATAGTACTATTGCTTTTATTTATTGTATTTAGTGCTCATGAGCCTATTGAAAAGAGTATTCCAGCTTTTTCTTTTGATATGTCAGCAATCAAACAAATAGAGATTTCTGCAGATGCAGATACTGTGCAATTGAAAAAGATAAATAATAAGTGGATGGTAACAAGTATTAATTATCCAGCTAATGAAGATCGTGTTTTATTATTTATTGATAATCTTTTACAGTCTAAACGTTTAGTAAAACCGCTTACAAAAGACTCATTTAAGCATTATGAATATCGTATTACAGATGATACTGGTACTCATATAAGGCTGCTTGGTGATAATGACTATTTGATAGCTGACTTTTATCTTGGTATAAGCAGTTTTTATGCTTATAGTAGTTTGCGTTTTATTAATGAAGATGCTGTATATGAATTGGATAGTAACCTATCTGAATTTTTATATCCAAATCTTCAAATGTGGAAAGATCCATATATTGTGAGACTTAAACCAACAGATATACTTGAGCTTAAGGTAAGTTCGCAAAGAAACAATTATCATTTAAAAAGAACAGAAAAAGAGTGGGAGTATATAAGTAAAGATGAGACTTTTTTAGTTTATAGCTCAAATAGAACCCTTTATAAAATACTAAATGTGTTGCAATATATTCAGTCAACTACGACTTATGAAAACACCGAAGAGAATATGAAGCAGTATGCCAAAAGAAAAATCATGGATTTAGATTTGACACTGAAAAATGGTGAGGAATATAGCTTTAGTGCTTATGAGTATGATAAGGAAAACTGCATTTTATCTTGCTCTTCAAATCCGAACTATTTATTTATATTAAATTATGATTTTACCAATAGGTTTACAAGAGGTGCTGATAACTTTAAAGATTACTCAAACTTGACTTATTAAAAAAATGGAGGAATATATGATTTGTAAAGAAGAATATCTTGAAAAATGTGTTCAAGAGGTAGTAAAATTATGCAAAATACCAAGTCCCACTGGCTATACTCAAAAAGCATGTGTTTATTTGATGGAAAGATTAAAAGAAATTGGTTATTTACCTTATCAGAGTAATAAAGGCTCGGTGATAGCATGTTTAGGTGGAGAAGGAAAGCCTCTGGTATTAGCCGCACATGTTGACACATTGGGGGCAATGGTTAGATCAATAAAATCAAATGGAGCGATAAGATTTACCAAAATTGGAGGGTATCCAGAAAATAATATAGAAAATGAAAACTGTATTGTTCATACTCGTTGCGGTAAAGAATATAATGGTACTTTTTATTTGACCACACCTTCTGTTCATGTGTATGATAATGTTGCCACAGCATCAAGAAACGACACCACAGTAGAGCTAATATTAGATGAAAAAGTAAAAACAAAAAAAGATATAGAAGACTTAGGTATCAGAGTCGGGGATTTTATATCAATTGACCCACGAACCGTATATACTGAATCGGGTTTTATAAAAAGCAGGCATCTTGATGATAAAGCAAGTGCAGGCATTTTAATAAGTTTAGCTGAGTGGGTTAAAACAGATAGTGTAAAGTTGAACAGAAAAGTGTATATTGTGTTTACAACATACGAAGAAGTTGGTCATGGCGGAGCTTCTGGTATTCCCGATGAAACAGTCGAAATGATTTCTGTAGACATGGGTGCTCTTGGCGATGATTTATCTTGTGATGAATACCAAGTATCTATTTGTGCAAAAGATTCTGGTGGACCTTATAATTATGAACTTACCAGCAAATTGATAGAAATAGCAGAAAATAATAAAATACCGCATGCTATAGATATTTATCCACGATATGGATCAGACGTTGGAGCAACACTTAGTGCAGGATATGATATAAAACATGGATTAGTAGGACCTGGCGTGTTTGCATCTCATGGATACGAAAGAACACACAAAGAAGCTTTGTATGCAACATTACAGCTTTTGAGTGAGTATATTACTTATTAATGAACAATACTTTTAATTGGAATGAGTTCGTCGAGCTATATGATTGGGAATTTGATATCATGTGTGATGAGCAAAAACACGATGTCGAATTCTACCAATCAATGATAGCAAAAAAGAGGGGTTCTGTACTTGAAATAGGATGTGGAACAGGGCGAATTACGCAGCACCTTCTGGTAGTTGCAGACTATGTAACTGTGGTTGACAGTGCACCAGCCTTTTTGGAAAAGCTTATTGATAAGCTTGGTGAACAGCCTAAGCTTGAAATAGTTCGTTCCGATATGAGAGATATTGATCTTCCAAAAAGATATGATCATATAATAATGAGCTATTCGACATTTCAATATCTTTTAACAACTGAAGACCAGGTTAAGACATTACAAAGGTTAAAAAAACATTTGTCAGATGATGGGCAAATATTACTCGATATCTCACCTTTTATTGCAATTGCCGAGTCGCAACTTGAGTACATACCATATTATCATCATTATCATGAAGTTTTGAAAGCAAATATTACTATGCTGACCTCATATAGAATAGACAATGATGAAAAAATACAGTATTGGAAAGATAAATATATAATCAATTATACTGATGAGTCAATAAAAAAAGGGCAGATAGAGAAGTTTGTGCACCATTTAGCTTTGAGACGTGTTGAGATTGAAGAAATGAAGCAACTGTGCCAAATGGCTAATTTACAAGTCAAACAAATATATGGCTCTTATGATCACGGAATAATAAAAAAAGACTCGAATAATTGGTTTTTTGTTATAAATCATTACTAAGTATAATGATTGTTTCTTCATAAGTTTTATTGAAAAGCCTTGCTCTATTAAAGCTCATATGTCTATTAGGTGTTTGTTGTTATCTATAACTTATAATATGTAAAATTATATATTATAGAATTTTAATAAATCGTGTTTGGAATCTATCTTGCTTTAATATGTTAATAGATGAAAAAATAATAAGAAAAAGCAAAGGGAAAATATGAAACGGTATATTCTAATATTGACTGTATTAATTACAATGGCACTTATATGCAATCTATTTGCACAAAACTTTGTATTAGCATCTGAAGCTTTTGACGTAAATACTCAAAATGAAAGAACAGAAATAAGATTTAATTTACCAGATTATAGCTTAGATACTATTAACAAAGAGTCTGAAGTATTTACCAGAATAAGTTTAAGCGGCATTGAAATGACAATAGCGGAAGGTTTGCCAGAATTGCCAATTTTCGGCATTACTATTGCTGTTCCTAATAATAGCGATGTTCAATTAATATCTGAAACTGCAAGCAAACAAGAGTATTATGAAAACATTTTAATCTATCCAACTCAGGAAGGCGAAGAAGAACAACAGAAGAATTTTGTTTATAATACTAAGTTTTATCAAGATAACGCGCAGTATCCAGAGCAGATAACAACCATATCAGACATATCTGTGATGAGAGATTACGCTTTTGTAAATGTTAATGTCCAACCATTTGTCTATAATGCAAAAAACAAGCAATTAGAAGTTAATAAGGAGATTAAGATAATACTTGAGCATAGTAACAATGCAGGTGGAAGCCAATATCAAATCAATACCAAAATATCTCGTGCTTTTGAACCTCTCTACAAAGCTATGTTTGCTAACTATGAACAAATTCGGTCACCTTATCCTCAATATCAAAGACCTACTTTGCTTATTCTCTATCCAACAAACGATCAACCACTTTATCTTACTGAATTAAACAAAATCATAAATTGGAAAACTCAAAAAGGTTTTAATGTAAAAGTTGCAACAGGAACGCAAATTGGTACCACTACCACCTCTATAAAAGCCTATATTCAAAATGCTTATGATACTTGGGAAGATAAACCAGAGTATATTATGCTTATAGGAGATGCAAGTGCAACAACTGGATTTGAGATACCTACTTGGTCTTATGGCAGTACTTATAATTCTATAAGCGATTATCCATATACGTTTCTTGCTGGCGGTACAAATGATTTATTTGGCGATGCTATCATTGGTAGAATGTCAATTGCAAGTATTAACGACTTTCAAACTATGGTATCTAAAGTGATGAACTACGAAAGAGCTCCTGCAGCTGAGGGTACAGAATGGATGAACAAAAATTTACTTGTTGGTGAAAGACACTCTAATGGTATTTCGTATGTGATTATTAATCGATATATAAAAAACATTATTCATAATTATGATGATAATCATACCTTTACAGAGTTATACACTGTTAATAATGTGCATCCTAATCCTCAGCAAATGGTTAATACTATAAATTCTGGTGGTGTCTTGACTTTCAACTTTCGTGGATGGATTGGGATGAGTGGTTTTAGTACAACCCAAGTAAATCAACTTACAAATGAAAAAAGACTGTTCAATGCAGTGTTTTTAACTTGTAGCACAGGAAATTATAACGGAACAAGCATAGTAGAAGCAGTTACGAGAGCTGGCACTGCTGCTCAACCAAAAGGTGCGATAACGGCTGTAGGATTGGCAACATCAAGCACAAAAACAGCATATAATAATGCTTTAGATGGTGCAATATTCTTTGGTATGTATAACGAGGATATAACTACAATGGGTGGTGCTATTTTATATGCGAAATATTATATACATAGATTATATGGAACAACAAGTTATGCTGAAACAAATAATTTTACCCACTGGTTAAACTTAATGGGAGACCCAACAATAAACATTTATAGAACTATTGCAAAGACATTTAGCTTAACATATCCAACATCAGTACCCGTGGGCACAAACTATGTAACAATTGAAGTTAAAGACCAATTTGGTCAAGCAG